>Ga0364860_10126_pt1 | contig 59644 bp, 48 predicted proteins | sample ExccelAu500001D4_FD_206916 | JGI IMG/M metagenome (GOLD analysis project Ga0364860, IMG submission 206916) | Enriched cells from Trout Bog Lake Hypolimnion, Wisconsin, USA - BchlTB.Aug20.5000.01 .D4 | ecosystem: Environmental > Aquatic > Freshwater > Lake > Hypolimnion/Profundal zone | place: USA...
AGTTCTTGATCCAGTATTATTAGATTTGTGTTTTTTGCAATAAGTTAACATTTAATCATCCTGACAATGGATTGACCACCTATACATACGATAATGCCGGGAATATTTCAACTCTACAGACTGCTAACCTTGCAAACGAAGGAACACTGATAACCTACGGTTATAATTATGACCAACTTTTGAGTGTCACTTATCCTCCTATGAATGGAAATCCTAATGTCTCAAACACCACCTTTACCTATGGACTGCCTGGTTCAGGGAATTCAACAGGAAGAATTGTTCATCAGACCGATGCGACAGGTTCACAAGATTTCGAATACGATATGATGGGAAATGTGGTTCATAACACACGTGTTGTCGTAGCGCCTTCGACAAGTCTGCCTACAAGGACATTTGAAACCTATTATACTTATGACTCCTGGAACAGGTTGTTAAGTTTGACATATCCAGATAATGAAATAGTAAAATATTCATATGATTATGGAGGGAATGTAAATCAAATTACTGGCGACCTTGGTGGAACCCCATATGGTTACCTGGTAAGAGCAGACTATGATTATTACGAGCAACGAACATACGTAAAATATGGCAATGGCACTGAAAACATTTATTCATATACACCTGAATTACATCGACTTAGTAATCTTACTGAAAAATCGTCAAGTACTGATGTGTTAGGAAATAACACTTATGCCTATGATAAAGTCGGAAATATAACTTCATTGGTAAATACTGCTGTACCAGCAAAGTATAATGGTATGGGAGGATCATCTGAACATACCTTCGCTTATGATGTTCTGAATAGATTACTGACAGGAGTTGGCGGTTTTTTAGGGGATAAGGCATCACAACAACCCTTAGGGAACGATTATAGCAGTACTTATACTCTTTCAATGGCATATAGTAATACAGGAAGAATTACAACAAAAACCCAATTACACAATAAAAATGGGGCAAATAATCCTGATAATACGTATACCAATCAGTATAGTTATGCAAACAGTAATCATGCTGTAAGTCAGATCATAAACATTCAAAATCCATTTGACATTCCTGAGAACTTTACCTACGATCAAAATGGAAATCTCATTGAACGGGATAAAGGGAAAGTTCAAACCAGTGTGTATTGGGATGAAGATAATCGTATGCGGGTAATATCAGCGGCAGGTAGCATGCAACATTATCTGTATGATGCATCGGGGGAACGTATCATGAAAGCCCGTAGTTTATCAACTCAGATCTATATTAACGGGACATTGGTAGACAACAGTATTTCGATGGACAATTATACAACTTATCCAAGTGGGTTTATTGTAGTGGATCCTAATGGTATTTACAGCAAGCATTACTATATAGGCACACAGCGTATTGCAAGCAGGATCGGGGATGGTACAGCATCGATATTTGATAGTAAATCCAAGGACATGCCCGAGCTTAAGAGACTTCAGCAAGAAGACATGATGTATTATTTTGCAAAAAAAGGCGTGAAGTCAATTGAATTTGCAAAATATGAAGTTCCTAATTTGAAGGCGATCTCAGACACAAGCGGTGGCGAGTTGACTTCCAATGGCGGTGGTAATGTAGCCCCACCGAAAATAAGCATCTACTATTACCATCCCGACCATCTTGGCACAAATACGATGGTTACCGACATGGTAGGAAATATTTACCAATATTTCTTAAATTTGCCTTTTGGCGAAACAATGGCTGAACAACTAAGCAGTGGCTACTTCCAGAGCCCATATAAATTCAATGGCAAGGAACAGGATCCTGAAACGGGGTTGTACTATTATGGGGCAAGGTATTATGATCCGATGACGAGTTTGTGGTTGAGCGTGGATCCATTGTGTGATAGAAAACCTTACCAATCTAGTTTAATCTATTGTAGTAATAACCCAATCGTCTATATTGATCCAGATGGAAAGTTTGATGGGGATTTTTATAGTCAGAAAGGGAGGAAACTTGGGCAGGATGGTATTGACGATAAAAAAATATTTGTTGTAACAAATCAAAAAGATGTAAGAAAAATTAAAACTAATTCAAAGAATGGAGAAAACACTCAGGTCTCAGATGTTCATTCTGCCATCGAATTGCCTAGTAGCTTTTTTCGGGCTGCAATGCACGATGCAGTGAATCGTTCAAATGATCCTAATTCAGAAGTTGGTGATATAATAGGAGGTTTTCATGAAGAAGGTGGTATTTTTGGGGACTATAAAGGACAAGAAAAAGTGATACCAGCTAAGCCTGGGAATGCTTCTGATCCTGCGGTCAATAAAACCGCCGAGATAGATGTATATAGTGGAGAAGATTCATATAACTATTTAAAAAATGTTTATGGTACTTTTCACGTCCACCCTAGGGGAACCAATAGAGGAGCATATTTTGAGCAACAACCGAGCAGTTTTATTAATGACAAAGGAGAGCTTGTTGGAGACATACCTAACGCTCAAGCTCTTATTTCAAGACCAAGACCCGTAACTGGGAATCACTATGTGTTAGGGGCTGGGGATAACACTGTTTATATTTATAACGGGAAAGGAACCATTGCAACTTTCCCCCTTGACAAATTCGTTTCAATTGGGATAAAATAAGTAACATATGAAATGGAAATTTCTTTTATTGTTCTCATTATTATACTGCTTAACGGAATATGATTTTGGACAAACTAATATATCGAACATAAATTCTTATGTGGTAAAGGATGTTTTAGATTATATTCACGAAGTATTCCCAGAAACAAAAATTATTTATGTCGAAAAGAACATATTTGCTCTTTTGTCGCAAGGCCAATCTTTTCAAGAATTTAATGACAAATTTGAACAACTGGATATTGGAAATAAAAGTAAACTAAAGAAATTTATACGAAAGCACAAATATTTTCTACGATTTGTTCCTTTGCAAAATAATGGTAGAGAACTTGTACTAAATGTTCTTTGTTTTAAACCTACATATACAAAATCAAAAATATCAATTTATAATTGTGGGGGGATCAAATATCAATTTGAATACAGTTGTGAATCTAATGGCTTTATATTAAAAACTAAGGAGTATGGATTCCCTGTTGATTATGATTGACATATGATAATATGAAAAATCTTTTACTTAGTTGTTTCTTCGTTCTAATTATTGGACTTTCCTCATTCAGCCAAACAGTTCTCTTCACTGAATGGTGGGAAAATACTACAAACAATTCTAATATGCCACCTCCAGGATGGGGTATTTCATTGATGACGGAGGTGTAAAGGACTTTTCCAAATCAATAAAGCTAAATCCAAACATTGCAAACTATTAATTATCAAGAAATAATTCTATTAACATGAAAAAACGTATATTGGTTTATTTAATCCTGGTTTTTATGGGGTTTAAATCCTTTGGTCAAACAACATTACTAACCGAAGGCTGGAATGGAACCATGCCATGGGGATGGGGAATTGGTTTAATGGGGGGTAATGTGGAGATCTATGATATGACTACAGGACAATTCCCTATCGTAGCCCCTTTTGAGGGTGCCAGGCTTTTAGAGTTTGAGTCGCACACAGCCGATTCAGGAGCAATGAATTTTCTAACCAAAACATACCCAATCTCAACTGTAGGCTATACAAATATAGCAATCGATTTTGAATGGTACACGGATAATGGTTATCCCAACTGTACAAATGAAGGAGTGACTGTTCAATATTCAACGGATAATATGACCTGGAATTCAGCAGGACCGCTTTATCCTCGATATTCACCAACATCACAATGGAATCTTATAACACAGCCTTTGCCACCTGCAGCTTCCGGGCAACCTACATTATATATTGGGTTCTGGTTTACAGGTCAGCATGGAAATAATTGCCACATGGACATTATGCATGTTACTGGTTATTTAACAACCGGGTTCCCTATTGTTACAACAAATCCCGCAACCACAATATCGAGCAGTAGTGCAATTCTTAATGGAACGGTAAATGCAAATAGTAATTTAACAACAGTTACTTTTGATTATGGGTTAACGACTTCCTATGGAAATACAGTTTCAGGTATTCCAAACCAGGTTAACGGAGCCACAAATACAAACGTTGTGGCAAATATTACAGGACTACAATGTGGAACACTCTATCATTTTAGAGTTAATGGAGCGAACTCTGCTGGAACTGCAAATGGAAATGATCTGACATTTACAACACTCACTGATATCCCAGTCGCCACGACTAATCCTGCTACAGGGGTTACTTCATCAGGAGCTACACTTAATGGAACCGTGAGCACGAGTTGCTCAAGCGCATCAGTGAGTTTTAATTGGGGATTGACAACATCCTATGGGAACACAATTCCAGGAGTTCCTTCATTTGTTTATGGTAGCACTCCGACAGCTGTTTCTGCCAATCTTTCCGGATTGCTTGCCAACCAAACTTATCACTATGAGGTGTGTGCTACCGATGGAAGCGGAACAAACTGCGGAAATGATGCGACATTTACCACCTCATGCCCATCTGCTGGTTCTGCAGGTCCAATTACAGGATCAACACAGGTTTGCCAGGGTAAGTGCGGGTATGTGTATTCGGTATCCTCTATCACAAATGCCACTGGTTATGTTTGGACAATATCAGGAGGTGGAATAATAACCAGTGGAGGTACTACGGTAGACAACACAATAACTGTTACATGGACTACCACCGGAGCAAATACCGTTTGTGTAAACTACAATACTGTTGCAGGTTGTACTGCTCCATCACCAGTTTGCTATAATGTTAATGTCAATTCACTTCCAACACCAACGGTTAATGGACCGAATCAGGTATGTATGAATACCCCTTGTTCGCTTTACACGACACAAGCAGGAATGACAAACTACCAGTGGAGCGTTTCAGCGGGAGGTACTATAACATCAGGTGTCGGTACAAACAGCATTTGTGTTTTATGGAATAGTCCGGGATCACAGACTGTCAGCGTAAACTATGCAAACGCAAATGGCTGCACCGCTACTGCACCTACCGTAGAGAACGTCACCATTAATCCACTGCCAGTACCAACCATTACAGGGCAAACCAGTATTTGCGTGAATTCAGGGTACAATAATTATACTACTGAAGCTGGTATGACAAATTATGTATGGACAGTTTCATCAGGGGGAATTATTAACTACGGATCTGGCACTAACCAGATACAGGTTTCATGGATAGTTGCGGGCCCTCAAACGGTAAGTGTAACATACACAAATGGATCTGGTTGTAATCCTATAACACCAACATTACTGAATGTCAACATCAATCCATTACCTGACCAGGCCGGGTCGATAACAGGCACTGCCACAGTTTGTGCCGGAGCAAATGGAGTAGCCTATTCTGTTGCGCCAATTCCGAATGCAATCACATATATATGGACATTGCCAACTAATGCCGCTATCGCATCCGGTGCCGGGACTAACTTTATTACTGTGAACTTTGCCTCGAATGCATCCAGTGGAGATATTATAGTTTATGGTAACAATATCTGTGGGGATGGACCGAATTCACCAAACTTTCCAGCGACGGTTGACCCCGTTCCGCCAACTCCTGTTGTTACTAATTTAGGAACCACCTTGCAAAGCAATGTTTCAACAGGGAACCAATGGTTCTTCGAAGGAACACTTATTACAGGCGCAACTTCACAAAACTATGTTGCAACGCAAGATGGTTATTACTGGGATATTGTTACCCTCCATGGTTGTTCCTCCGATACTTCGAACCATAAACGTATTCTTGTTACCGGGGTTGAAAATCATTCTTCACCTGTAATCATTGTTTTTCCTGTACCCAACGATGGACGGTTTAATGTTTCCATCACCACAGCTTCAGAAGAATCATTCTCCATCAGAGTTTTTGACTACCTTGGAGTCAATATTTATGAAGAAGCAAATGTAAAAGTAACAGGTTCAATCCAAAAGGTAATCGACCTTAGGCCTGTACCAAGTGGAGTTTATACCTTAATCTTTAAAAATAGTTATAATGCGGTGGTGAAAAAGATTATTGTAAATAAAAAATCGTGACCCGGTGAAGTCGGCCTCGGTTTGAATTAATCAATCCTGATTTCTTGTCCATATTTTAATATCTCAAAAACCAACAGAACTTGAATTGAAAATTCACTTTCATTTAAGGGATGGGGGTCAATTCTGGAATCGCTTTTAAATAATCAGTCAAGGTTTTTATAGTTGAGATTTTATCCATTTCCTTATCATTGGTTACCTGTTAATCGTTTAATTTAAGACACCAGAAACATGAAAATCGATAAAAAAGATTACTTTAGGTGTCTTTTCACCATTTATAACTTTTAACCTGAGTAGGTTCGAGCTGTTGAGATGTAGTTAAAATATTAAATTTTAAAAATCAGCAAGTTAGAATTATTGAGCAATATAATATTGACAATTCAGAGACAAATATTCTTATGAGAGATTTCAACAAAAAATGGCTTCCTGCTTTATTGATTCTGGCACTTGTCGCATACATAGCCGGACTTTTTTTAAATGTTATTGAGACTGATTCCTGCCAATATGCAAAGATCAGTTTCCAAATGCTCAGAGATAAGAGTTTTCTAAAGCTTTATTATGATGGAGGAGAATATCTCGATAAACCACCATTACTATTTTGGTTATCATGTATATCTTTCAAAATATTTGGAGTTTCAAATTTCACATTCCGCCTTCCTTCTTTTCTGTTTTCAATCCTTGGAGTTTATTCAACATATCGTTTAGCAACAAAATTGTACGATAAAAACCATGGAATATTGGCTACAATAATTTTAAGCACATGCCAGGCCTTCTTTTTATTTAATCATGATGTAAGAACAGATGCGCTACTCACAGCCAATGTTATTTTTGCCATTTGGCAGCTTTATGAATATCTTACTGGAAATAAAATAATAAATCTGGTACTTGGTTCTTTTGGAGTTGGTTTAGCAATGCTTTCAAAGGGCCCTATAGGACTTATGATTCCAGTTCTAGCTTTTGTCCCCGATTTTATTTATCGAAGACAATGGAAAAATTTTCTAAGAACAGAATGGTTACTTGGAATATTAATCCTGGTGATAATGTTAATACCGATGGTAATTGGGTTGTACCAGCAATTTGGAATAGAAGGGCCAAAATTTTTCTTCTGGAAACAAAGTTTCGGTCGTTTAACCGGTGATCAGCATCTCAGGAATGATCCCGACCCATTCTTTTTATTTCATAGTTTTTTATGGGCTTTCCTTCCGTGGAGTATCATAGCAGTTTATGCAGTTTTTGACAGGCTAAAAACTTTAATTCTCGAAATAAAAAATAAATTTCCAAGAACAGAAATCTTTACGTTAATGGGTATTATTCTTCCGTTTATTGCCCTATCACGATCGCTCTACCAATTACCCCATTATATTTTTGTTTTATTTCCACTGTTTGCTATCATCACAGCAGTTTCAGTAGAAAAGCTTATTGACAAACGACCTTTGACACTTAAGGTTTTCAGTTATGTTCAACTTTTTGTTTGCGTAATAATCTGGTCGCTTAGTTTTGTTTTGTTCGGATACTGTTTTAAAGGTATGAATGTTTTTCTCTGGGTAATCTGGATTTTATGTATAGCTGCGGCAATTGCTTTCTTTTTTAAAGGGAAAGTGCCTCTTTCTAAATTGATCATTCCTTCTGCAATAACCATCATTGGGGTAAATATTCTTCTTAATTTTTACTTTTACCCGACTATTCTTAAGTACCAGGCAAGCGCAACTGCTGCTGAATTTATTAAACAAACTAAAATTCCGGCTGAACACGTAAATTGTTATCATGAAACCGAATACATGTCGGCTGATTTCTACTTAAAAAGAACTTTGGCAAGTATAAATGATAAGATGATCAATGATAGTCTTTCGGACAACAAAAAATTATGGTTATTTACGAATAGCGATGGATTTAAAGAACTATCAAAAAGGTATAAATTCGGAGAAGTCATTACTTTTGATTGTTTCCATGCATCAATTTTGACGATACAATTTTTAAACCCTAAAACCCGTGAAAGTGCAATCACTAAAAAATATTTAGTCAACATTATTTCCTTAATATAACCTTCAAAAAAAATCAAAAAAAACGTCGCCCCTTAAAGCAGTGATTTGAAACAAAACCTACAATAGCAGGTAATCAAGGTCATTGTATTTCATTATCCTTCTCGCAACCTATCTACAGAAATGACAGACTAAATTAAGGAGAAAAAAATCATAGTGTGGATGATGTTAATATTTGTATTTTTGGCACATATTTACATATATCAAAATATGAATCAAAAAGCAGATTACCTGATCATCGGTGCGGGAATTATTGGATTGGCCATTGCCAGGGAATTACGGTCACGTTACCCTGATGTTGAAATTATCATCATCGAAAAAGAGCCGGATGTGGCCTATCACAGCAGTGGACGTAATAGTGGCGTGTTACATGCCGGTTTTTATTATTCTGCAGATTCACTTAAGGCGAAATTTACCCGCGATGGCAATATTCAGATGAAGGAGTATTGTCGTCAGAACCACCTTAAATTAAATGAATGCAGGAAAGTCGTGGTGGCACAAAACGAGTCCGAATTAGAGCCTTTGTACGAATTGGAGCGACGTGGCAAGAAGAACGGTGTGGATGTTACTATTATCACAGAAGAAGATCTGAAAGCAATCGATCCCAATGCAAAAACATTTAAGTATGCGCTTTTCTCTCCCAATACAGCAACCGTTGACCCGACAGAAGTCAACATGGCCGTAAAGCACGAGTTGATGAGCAAAGGGGTTAAGTTCATCTTCAATAATGGATATAAATGCAGGGAAGGGGCAACCAGTGTGATTACGCTTAGCGGGTTGGTCATTACTGCCGGTAAGATTATCAATGCCGCAGGACTTTATGCTGATAAAATAGCCAGGGATTTCAATTTCTCACAAGATTATACGATCATCCCATTTAAAGGCATCTACCTGAAATACACCAAAAAGGACAAACCCATTAAGACAAACATCTACCCGGTGCCTAACCTGAAGAATCCTTTTCTCGGGGTTCATTATACCATCACCGTAGATGGGATCATCAAGATCGGACCCACCTCCATTCCTGCTTTCTGGAGAGAGAACTATAAGGGAATGGATAATTTCAAAGGGGGCGAGATGGCGAATATCCTTGGATGGGAAAGCAGGCTTTTCCTCACCAACGCTTTTGGATTCAGGAGCCTGGCCTTTGAAGAAGTAAGAAAATACAATAAATCTTTCTTTGTGGATCTGGCAGCTAAACTTGTTCACAATATTGACAAATCAGGTTTTACAGAATGGAGTAAACCTGGCATAAGGGCTCAGTTGATGAACAAAAAGACAATGGAACTTGTACAGGATTTCGTAGTGGAAAGCGACGGCACAACCATACATGTGCTGAATGCAGTTTCCCCTGCCTTCACAAGCAGTTTCCCCTTCGCTAAATGGGTTGTTGAAAACTATGTACTGAATCAACACCCTTAATTTATCAATCATCTTTCTAACTCTAATATCATATTTCATAACCCATAACTCATCATTCTCCTTATGGAAACAACACTAAGATTTAAAAGAGAAGACCTGATCGATTTTGTGATCCGGTATATGACAAAAATGGGCGTTCCAGCTAAGGATGCTGCCATTGTTGGCGACGTCCTGGTTTCTGCCGACTTACGTGGTGTCGAATCGCATGGTTTGATCCGTCTGGCCTCCTATTATGGGAACCGCATTCAAAAAGGCTTTATTGATCCCACTACACCCTATAAGGTGGTTCATGAAACCCCTTCCACGGCATTGATTGATGGCGGAAATGGCTGCGGGCAGGTTGTATCCAAAAAGGCGATGGAGATGTGCATTGAAAAAGCAAAAACATCAGGGTTGGCTGCTATATCGGTAAAGAACAGCAACCACTATGGTATTGCAGGATATTATTCGATGATGGCACTCGAACACGGAATGATGGGACTTAGTTTCACCAATTCTCAACCACTCGTCGCCCCGACATATGGAAAAACTGCTGTTTTAGGAACCAACCCAATAAGCCTGGCCGCCCCCACAAACAAGGCACACCCGTACGTCCTTGACATGGCTACAAGCGCTGTGGCCTATGGAAAGATACAGTTACATGAAAAACTCCATGAACCCATTCCTATTGGTTGGGGGGTGGATGAAAGCGGACAACCCACTAGTGACCCATCAAAGATAAAACCAGGCGGACATGGTGCTTTGCTGCCTTTGGGGGGCATGGAAATCACTGCAGGTTATAAAGGCTATGGATTGGCAGTGCTGGTAGAGATATTCTGTTCGGCACTTTCAGGAGGATGTTATCTCGGACTGGTCGGATCACCTGCGAAACCTGATCCTACCTGTGTATCCCATTTCTTTATGGCTGTGAACATTGAGTTCTTCCGTCCTATTTTCGATTTCAAGAACCAGATGGATGACATGATTACCTTGCTGAAAAAATCTCCATTGGCTGTTGGCCGTGAAGAAATCCTGGTAGCCGGTGAAAAAGAGTTTGAATATGAAAAATTCAACCTCGAGCACGGTGTTCCTCTCGTGAAACCAATAGTCGATGACCTTATAAGGGAAGGTGATAAAATAGGTGTACCATTCAATTTACTACCCGTTCCAACCTCTTCATAACCGAAAAGATAAACAAGGCTGACATCAGGCAGAAAATAACCAATACCAGCCATAATCCCCATAACGGCATAAATCCCCATAGCCAGCCGCCTACGAAAAGAAGCAGGTTCCCGACGCCTGTTGCAGCGAACCAAAAGCCTTGCATGGTCCCCTTGTATTTTGGAGGTGCAACCTTAGAAACGAAAGAAATACCCATAGGGCTTAAGAATAATTCTGCAATCGTCAGGATAAAATAGGTCACAATCAGAAAATAAGGCGAGACCAGCATATTGGCAGGAGCAACTGATTGGCCTAATGCTTTTAGAGAATGTGGGCTTGGCATTCCAATGGAAGCAAATATCAGGATCCCAAAGGCAAATGCTGTGATCAGCATACCGTAACCTATTTTCCGTGGAGCAGATGGTTCTTTCTTCCTGGCATTCAGCCATCCGAAGATACCAATAACCAATGGGGTTAGCGCTACAATGAAGAAAGGGTTGAAATGTTGGAATTTCTGCGGGGTAAAGGGGTTGATGTCTTCATATCCCAGATATCGCAGAACTGCAAGTACAGCGAATCCTGCAAACACTATACCTCCGATAATCCTGGTTGTTAATGAGCAGTTCTTCTTAACAAGATAAACGAGTCCAATCACAGAAAGGAAGATTGGCAATAAACCAAACAAGTCAAAAAACAAATTCGTGAACCTGCCCACTGTTGGTTGCGTATAGTCACGAGCAAAGAAAGTCATACAAAGTCCGTTTTGCTGAAAAGCCATCCAGAAAAAGATGACTACAAAGAACACAAGGAACAATGCAATAAGCCGTTCCTTGATCTGTTTAGCTGTCAGTTCAATAACATGGTCCTTAGGATCCTGACGTTTTGCTTTTTGTTTTTCTGTAACATCTGCATGTTTGTAATGCTTCCTGAAAATCCAGAATACACACATCGAAATTATCAAGCTGATGCAAGCTACACTGAATGCATAGTGATAAGATTTTCCCAAAGCATCAAGGTAACTCCCTGAAAATTGTTGTAATGTATTCAGTGTCACACTGTGATCCTGGTGCTGTGCAATGGCCAGGTAGGCTGGAGGATCGGCCAGGGTGCCTGCAAGACAACTATTTGCAAGTGCAGGTATATTGGCATCATAAGTATAGTGATAAGTCTTCAGTATCCAGTTGCTGACTCTTTCTGCAGCCGTCGGAGCAAACATAGCGCCGATATTGATACCCATGTAAAAAATGTTAAACGCACGGTCTCTGACGCTGCTGTATTTCGGATCATCATATAAGTTACCAACCAATGCCTGAAGGTTTCCTTTAAAAAGACCAGTCCCCAATGCGACTACCCCTAAGGCACAGATTACCAACCCAAGTCCTTCCCCATGTATTGATGGGATCGATAAAAGCAAGTAGCCCAAAAACATGACCACGATGCCGATGCTGATGGTTTTACCATACCCGAGCAATTTATCTGCCATTAAACCGCCAAGAATGGGCAAACCATACATCACGGCCATAAAAACCCCGTAGATCAGACTAACACGTGTAGAATCAAAGCCAAATTTAGCTTGAATAAACAAAGTCAAAATAGCAATCATGGTGTAAAAACCAAAGCGTTCACCCATATTGGTGAAAAACGCCACGAAAAGTCCTTTTGGGTGTCCTTTAAACATAAAGAATCTTGTTAATGGTTAATATTTCAGGGAATTGATCTATGCAAAAATAAACAAATCTGATTATCATAGAACTGGCAATAACATTTTCTCTTAAGTGTAGCTTAATTATTCGTTCTAGCGTTTTTTTCGGCAAACGTCTTGAACTGGTCAAGCCATTTCTGATTTTGTTTTTTAAACATGCCAGGCATCAGCAATGCCATTAATTTAGGCATGATACCTATCATTTTAAAATATTCCATATCAGTTGTAAATCTCGTACTTTGACCAGGCAACTCTGTGAATCTGTTCGTCATGGTATTTACCATATTCTTGTGTTCATAAAGTGCAGTCATCTCAGCAGGCAAATTCATGACCTGAATGGTCTCGATCAACTCCATTATATGTTTCCCTGTATTATAAGTGATCTTTGATTTTGCCCCAACAGTCCTGGGGATGCCACTTATTAAAACATAGCTGATAAAACCCTCCTGCCATTCCTTGAAATTTCCAGGGTCGTTAAATAATTCAACCACTTTATCAATGGGAACATGAATGTCAATACTGCATTTAAAGTCCATAATTATCACTTTTAAATTTTTGTAAAGATAAGGAAATAGACAATTTCTATCTGTCAACCTTTTATTCTTTGTCAGGAACTCAGTAAATAATGACCTAATTTTGTAATAGATCAGGAATCTTTTCGTCTTCCAATTGAATATGGATCTCCACCAATTTAAAATACAGGTCTTCCCACTGAAGAACAAGTTGTACAGACTAGCGAAACGGTTGCTCGAAGATTCGGAAGAAGCCCAGGATATTGTGCAGGAAGCCTTTATAAAATTGTGGAACCAAAGAGAGAAATTGGATGAATATCGCAGTGTTGAAGCCCTGGCAGTGGTGATGACGAGAAACCTATGTCTTGATAAATTAAAGGCAAAAAAATATCCAACGGAAAGTTTGGAAAATCTGAAGGCTGATATTCCTGAACCAGGGGTGGATACAAAACAAGAATCGGACGAATTGGTGAGCAGAATAAAAAGAATAATAGGAACATTACCAGAGCAGATGAGAACCATCATCCAGTTGCGCGACATTGAAGGGTATGATTATGAAGAGATGGCCAAAATTCTCGGGATGAAGGAAAATGCGATCAGGGTAAACCTGTCGAGGGCCAGGAAGAAGGTCAGGGAAATCATGATAAAAAGGAAGCTATATGAATTTCAAAGAAATTGAAGAATTACTGGATAAGTTCTACGAAGGAAGCACAACGTTGACAGAAGAACAGCAACTCCGGAATTTTTTTACCAATGAGTCAGTACCGCCACATCTTTCAGAACATGCTGAACTTTTCAGACATTTAGTCAATTCAGGAAAAGAGGAACTTCCTGATCCGGAATTCGAGAATCGTTTCCTCGCCGAAATTGAGAAAACAGCATTGATACATGTTGTTATAAAAAGAAATCAGGTTCTTTTCCTCAGCAGTATTGCAGCAGGTTTACTTCTTCTTGCCGGAACCATCTTTACCTTTCGCCATGATGTTTTTCTCCGTTCAACAAAAAATAATGTAGCTCCCGAAATTGCTTATCAACAAGCCAAAAATGCGTTGGCCATGTTATCAGTGAACTTAAATATTGGTCTTGACCAGGCACTGAAACTGGGAGATTTCCAGAAAGGTTTGAAAGAAGTTCAAAAGTTGCAAGCCTTTCAAAAAGGAATTGACCAGTTAAACAAATTCTCTAAATTCTATCAATATCAACAAATAATTATTAACCCGGGCGACCAACCCCGTCCATAAAACCCAGATAAAATGAAAACCTTGAAATCAACATTAACAATTTTAGGACTTTTCTTATACACATCCATTGCGAATGCACAGAGTCCTTTCGACAAATTCTATGAAAAATACGCTACTCAGGATGGCTATACATCGGTGAATATCTCTAAAGATCTTTTCCAGATGTTTGCCAACATGGGCGGTACTAACAAAAGTACTGATAATCAGCATATGGCAAAACTGGTGGATCAGCTCAATAGCCTGAAAGTACTGACATGCAAACCTGATTCATTGAAAGCAGGGAAAGCTACAATCTTCTATAATGAGGCAGTAGCAATCTTTAATGTCCCTGTTTACAAGGAACTTATGACCGTGAACGATGGCGGCAACAATATCCGCTTTCTTACCAAACAGGAAGGGAACGGTAAGATTACTGAAATGGTCATGATAGCAAAAGGAAAAGAAGAGATCGTTGTCCTTGATATGACCGGGTCAATCGATCTGGCTACACTTTCTGAACTCTCAAAATCCATGAACATCCATGGCATGGAGAACCTACAAAAAATGAAAGGCAATCACAAATAACAAATTGTTCAGTTCCGGGGTTTTGTGAGATGGATCTTGTCAATTCGATTGCCATCCATCTCCATAATCTCGAAATGATAACTTCCCCAATCAAAAGAATCTCCCGGTTTCGGGATTTCTTTTAATTGGTGGATCACAAACCCGGCAATAGAATGAAACTGGGCTCCTGTGAAATCGTAATCTTCAATCTCAAATTCATGAATAAATTCGAAAAAAGCCAGTTTCCCGTCAATGATCCAGCTATTATCTGATTGTTTAATGACTTCGGGTTCATCCATATCAGTAATATCTCCCACCAGTCCGTCGAGGATGTCGTTGATGGTCACGATGCCTTCAATGGATCCGAATTCATCCACAACAAGGCCACAATGGATCCTCGTTTCTTTGAATTTCTCAAGTACCTGGTAAGCTTTTTTATCGCTTGGTACAATATTTATTTTTTTGACATACTTTTTCAGGTCAAGATCCGGCTCTTTAAGCATCGCGATCAGCAGATCTTTAGCGTATATGATCCCGAGTACATGATCCAGTTCTTTTTCACATAGCGGATAGATAGAATGGGTATTATCGGTAATGATCTTCACATTCGCATCATTGGGATCATCCGTATTCAACCATGCGATGTCACTGCGATGGGTCATAAGGGCTCCAATGCGTTGATCACCCAGATGAAATACACGTTCAACGATATCCTGTTCAATTTCTTGTATCTCTCCGACTTCAGTGCCTTCTTCCAATAATGCCTTAATTTCTTCCTCGGTTACCTGAGAATCCGGCTTTTTACTTATGTTGAAAAGTTGAACAATAATTTCTGTGGTTTTACTTAATAGCCAAACAAAAGGGGTCAATATTTTTGACAGGACAAGCATCGGTTTTGCGATGGTCATGGCAATGGACTCAGGGTTTGTCATCCCTATCCTCTTGGGCACCAATTCTCCGGCAATAATGGAAAAAAAGGTGATTACGAATATGATGATGATAAACGAAAGATTATAGCAGAGTGGTTCGGACAACCCCAGAAGAGAAAGCCTCGCATCGAGATCATGCGTTAAACCTGAGCCACCGAAAACTCCTATCAGAATTGCAATTAGAGTAATTCCCACCTGGATCGTTGAAAGAAACCGGTTTGGTGTTTCAGAAAGATGCAATACCAGCTTGGCCTTCTTGTTACCCTTTCGCATCAGCTCTTCCAACCTTGATTTCCGGGACGACACGATGGCTATCTCAGACATCGCAAAGAGTCCGTTCAGAAGAATAAGAAAAACAAGAATGAGTATTTGTTCAGTCATTTTATATTAGGATCCAAACCACAATGATCCCCGCGATCCCCAGAGCAATACTTCCATACCATAACCACTTTTTGCGGGTAAGGGCAGAAATTGCACAAATGGCAATGGCTATCTGAAACAAGGTAACACCTTTGGCGAGGGCATTGTGTTGTACCAGGTGTCTGGACGACCCCTCTTGTTTCTCTGTTGCTTCCTTTTTGATATCCTGCTGTTCGTCCTTGTAACGTGCAGCGTTTTTAACATCCTTGTCATTGGCTTCCTTCCCCAACTGTTTGACCAATTCCATCTTACTTTCCAGTACTGCCGCTTTTATGCCCTTGGCCTGATAATAGGCCCACTGATCGGAGGCCTGGATCTGCTCCAGCATGGCTTCGTTGGCATAATGACCTGCAAATAAAGCAGTAATAGCGGCAAGAACGGATAACAATGCCGCTGTGAGGGCCACCATCATGATCCAGCCTTCCTGGCTATGATGAGCCGCATGTTCAAGCTCTTCATGAAGATGCTCGGTCGGGACTTCTATTTCTTCTGGCATAATTTTAAGTTTTGGTTCTATCACGCAAATTTAGAATTATTATAGTTAGCATACATTATTGTGTGTGAATTTTTCGGAAATTCGTAAACCAATTGAAAAATGTAAAACCGTAATGATCTTAGAGGCCTGTGTTAACTCTGCCATCTCTGCTATTGAAGCCCAAAAAGGAGGTGCTGACCGTGTGGAACTTTGTGAAAATATGCTCGAAGGGGGTTGTACTCCAAGTACAGGATCGATAAAACTGGCCAGACAATACCTTCATATCGGACTTTTTGTGATGATCCGTCCGCGTGGTGAGGATTTTTGTTACAGTCAGAAAGAGTTTGAGATAATGAAACATGATGTTCGATCGGCAAAAGAGATGGGTGCCGATGGAGTTGCTTTCGGTATTCTAAATCCCAATGGGACCATCGATAAGGAGCGGATGGCAGAACTTGTGCAACTTGCACGACCGATGGGCATTACTTGTCATCGTGCATTCGACATGACCAGGGATCCATATGAAGCAATGAACGACCTGATCAGCATAGGTGTCGATCGCATCCTCACTTCGGGACAAAGCAACAGTGCTCTTTTGGGAGCCCCTCTTATCAGGGAATTAATCAGGAAATCTCAGGATAAAATCATCCTGATGCCCGGTCATGGCATTAAAGAACACAATCTCGAAGAGGCAATACGCAAAACTGGCGCAAATGAAGTTCATCTTTACCTGACAAAAAACATGCCCACTGTCATGCAATTCATCCGTGAAGATGTGAAGATGGGAAAACCAGAACTCTCTGAGTACGATCATACCATTGTTGATGCTGAAAGGATCAGAGAAGCAAAGAAAATAATTATGAATTATGAGTAAGAATAATAAATTATGAAATACTGGACACTAAGTACTATTTCGCTATTTCTATTTCCTCTTTTGCTCGCAGGACAAACCAAAATTCCCAATGATTGGGAAAACCAAAAAATAACCGGGATCAACAATGAAAAGCCTGTGGCTACTTTCATCCCTTTTGCAAACGAGAAAAGTGTTTTGATAAATGACTGGAATTCATCCCCATGGTACAAACTACTAAATGGCACCTGGAAATTTAACTGGTCTGAGAATCCGGATTCAAGACCACTGGACTTTTACAAAGATGATTATTCAGTTTCCGGATGGAAAGATATTCAGGTGCCTTCAACAATTGAAGTTCAGGGGTATGGGTATCCGATCTATACAAATACACATTACGAATTCTCGCACTTGATGAAGCCCGACCCGCCTCATGTTCCTCATGACTATAATCCGGTTGGCTCATATAGAACAAATTTCACGATACCTGATAATTGGAAAAATCGCCAGGTGTTTCTTCACTTTGGTGCTGTGAAATCGTTTATGTATGTTTACCTGAATGGTCAGAGAGTTGGGATGAGCAAGGATGCTAAAACCCCTTCGGAATTTAATATCACCAAATACCTGAGAGATGGAGCCAATACTATCGGACTCGAAGTATTCCGCTGGAGCGATGGAACCTACCTTGAATGTCAGGACATGTGGAGACTCAGCGGCATAAACCGAAATGTTTATCTGTACTCAACACCCCAAACCAGAATCCGTGATTTCCAGGTTTGGGGAGACCTTACAGATAATTACCAAAATGGAATGCTCAGGCTATCAGCGATCATTAATCATCCTGAAATTGACAAGAATAAACCTGTAGAAAAATGGACATTGGTTACCGAATTATTCAGAAATATTAGCGATACAGTGCCAATGGTCAAAGAAAACACTCCGATCATCTTAAAGGGAAATGTAGAAGACACAGTTCTGTTTAAGAAGAAAATAATGAACCCTGATAAATGGAGTGCAGAAATCCCTTCATTGTATCATCTGGTTATTACACTTCTTGATCCAAATGGAAATGCTGTTGAAACTACAGGCTGCAGGATGGGATTCCGAACGAGTGAAATCCGTGACGGACAATTCATGATAAACGGAGTTATCGTTAAATTAAAAGGAGTTGACCGTCATGAGTTTGACCCTATTACAGGACACGTTATTTCACGGGAACTAATGAGAAAGGATCTGAAACTCATGAAGGAGGCGAACATGAATATCGTGCGGACCTGCCATTATCCCAATGATCCTTATTGGTATGAACTTTGTGATGAATATGGCCTTTATGTGATCGATGAAGCTAACATTGAATCACACGGTATGGGCTATAATCCTGATCGCACACTTGGAAATAATCCGGAATGGCTGGCTCCAACTATGAACCGTACACAAAGACTTGTCGAACGGGATAAAAACCACCCCTCAGTGATCATTTGGTCGCTGGGTAACGAAGCAGGAAATGGCTGCAATTTCGTAGCAACCTACGATTGGGTCAAGAAACGTGATCCTTCCAGACCGGTTCAATATGAAAGGGCCGAAATGTCCTACAATACGGATATTTATTGTCCGATGTATGATGCCACCTGGGATTTGAAATGGTATGGGTACACTAAACAATTACGACCTCTGATACAATGCGAATACGCACATTCCATGGGAAACAGTGATGGAAACCTGCAGGACGATTGGGATGTAATTGATAAGTATCCCCAATTACAGGGAGGATGTATATGGGATTGGGTAGACCAGGGTTTGTTAAAGAAAAATGACAAAGGGAGAAACATCTTTGCTTTCGGTGGCGATTATGGTCCTAAGAATGCACCCACCGATGGAAATTTCTGTTGCAATGGACTGATTTCACCTGACAGGATCCCTCACCCTGGTTATTATGAAGTGCAAAAGGTTTACCAGTCGGTTAAAATTAAATCGATTGATATTGATAATCTGAAATTTGAAGTTCAAAACCGATTTGACTTTTTTAATCTGTCAAATACAAAGATCAACTGGGAGATAATAGAAGACGGCGATAAAGTTGACTCTGGTGAAATTGCTCAATCGATAATACCACCTAAGGAATCTAATATGATCAAAATACCATATCATCCGAAAGAATGGACGACTGCAAAAGAAAGGTTCTTGAATATTTATCTGGTTTTAACTATACCAATGGGATTACTGGATAAGGGTCACATTTTTGCATCAGAGCAGTTCAGTTTACCGATTAAAAATAAAGTTGAAATTTTTCTAGCAGGTGCAGTACTCAGGCAAGCTATCGAAGTCAAGTTAAATGAAAATGATACATCCATAAACATCAATAGCAGTTTGTGTGCAGTTTCATTCTCAAAATCAACGGGTATTCTTTCCTCCTTCCGGTTTGGGAATGAAGAGTATGTGCAGGAAGGATTGGTTCCAAATTTCAGAAGAGCCCCAACCGACAATGATATTGGGAATGGCATGCCAAAGCGTTGCAAGAACTGGTTTAATGCAAGTGAATCACGCGTATTAAAATCAATTACAGCGAATCTCGTAAGAACTTCCATCGTCCAGGTTGATGTAAGCTATGTATTTCCAGACAGCACTGGATGTGAAAGCATAAGGTATCTTGTTGATGGAGGTGGAACAATTGTAGTAAACGTTGAACTGAATCCGGGTAAACAGGGGCTTCCTGAATTACCCCGCTTTGGCATGAACATGCAACTAAAACCTGAGTTTAATAGCATCCAATGGTATGGTCGTGGGCCATATGAAAATTACTGGGATCGTAAGACCGCGTCTTTTGTGGGGAGATACAGTGCGAAAGTTACAGAAGAAGAAATTCCTTACGTTCGTCCACAGGAATATGGCTATCACACTGATGTCCGCTGGGTTTCTCTCTCTTCAGATAATAAGAATGGGTTGTTCATAACAGGTGATTCTCTTATCTGTTTCAGCGCACTACCTTATACCTATGAAGATATGAAGGGTTTCAAACAGGCCGGAAGTCATCCTGGCGATCTTGATAAGGAAAACTTCGTTGACCTTAATATAGATTACAAACAGATGGGTGTTGGGGGAGATGATAGCTGGGGCGCCAGAACGCATGATGAATATACCCTTCCTGCAAAAAAATATACATATTCATTTAGAATGATTCCTTTGAATGCCTGCCAGAATCCACAGGAAGAACTGTATCAAAGAAAGTAATGGAGCCATCGGAAGAATTGAAGAATATCTTTTCCGAATTCAATACCGGATCGGGATTCAAATCAGCGGCCCGTATTGGCTCTGGTCATATCAATGAAACCTATAGGGTTTCGACAAACCATCCTAAAAAGAGTTACACACTTCAAAAGATCAACTCCAATATCTTTAAGGATATCCCGAACCTTATGAAGAATATCGAAGTTGTTACACGTCATCTGGAAAACAAAATCATATCTGGAGATAAAGAAGCAGGTTCTTTCTCAGCGCTACGACTTATCCCTACCAGGCATAATCAACTTTTTCATGAAGATCCTTCAGGAAATTATTGGCGGCTCTATAATTTTATTAAAGGAATAAGTTTTGATACAGTAACAAATACTGATTATGCATTTAAAGGAGGCAAAGCCTTTGGACTTTTCCAATTTCTCACTTCAGACGTTCCAATTGAATCATTGTCTGAAACCATACCTAACTTTCATAATATAGAGAAACGTCTGGAATCCTTCCATAAGGTTGTTAATGCTGATCCGGTAAACAGGGTGAAACATCTTATCCGGGAAATAGAATTTGTAAAAAGAAGAGAAGATGAAATGATGCTCCTCCAGAACCTGATCAATAATGGAAAAATCCCCATAAGGGTTACCCATAACGATACCAAATTTAACAACATCCTGTTCGATCAGAAAGATAATGCTGTTTGCATAGTTGATTTGGATACAGTGATGCCTGGTACCGTTCTGTTTGATTTCGGGGATGCCATCAGGACCGGTGCAAACAGGGCAGTTGAAGATGAAAGCGACCTGGGTAAGGTATCCATCGATATTGACTTGTTTGAAGCTTATTCAAAGGGATATATGGAAATCGCCTGTAGATTTCTTAACCCCGAAGAGGTTTCCAACCTTGCCTTTTCAGCCAAATTCATGACATTTATTATTGGCCTGCGTTTTCTGACAGATCATATCGACGGGGATAAATATTATCGTATCCATTTCCCCGGACATAACATACAGCGTGCCCGGTCACAATTCCGACTGCTTGAAACTATGGAACAGAAGTTTGATAAAATGAAAGCAATTATTGCAAGGATTGTCGCAGGGAAGGTTTAAACTGTAAATTATTTCACTCGTTCCAGATTGTCCTTGTCAAATTTTGGCTTCTTTCCATAGACAGAGATTCCGAGTTGGTATGTCTTAATACCACTTTCATCTGTATCATGCCAGCGACATTTCAATTCCACTCTCGGAATAAACCCTGTATTAAACAATGCAGGATCGGATATCAGAATAAAATCGGCAGTATACCCGATCACTACAACAAAGTGACCACAATCCCATTCATTACGATAGTTTTTTTTGAATTTTTCATTACTGCCCCAGGCCTGAAGCATAATGATTACCGGAATGTTCCGGTCGATGTGCCAGATGAGATCAGACACATTCATTTTTTGTTTGACGACTGCTGTTAATCCGCGATGGCGTAAGAATTCTACAATGTTATTAACATAAGTGCCGTGTTCGGGATCAGATTTAAGGATCCGGGCTAAATCCATTTCACGATAGTCTTCCCCATAGAATTCCATAATTTTCTGAACGCAATCTGCACCACATGTGTAACGGGTGCCTTGTCTGTCCTGAATAGGAAAATCCAACATATTAACATCATCGAGATCAGTTAGTTTCTTCATGCCAGTTTGAAATTTTTAGATTTGCCCTATCACCTTTTTAAAATCCTATCCTTCTTTATCCATTTGATTGAGATAATTTGTTAAACTCAAATATTACAGAACTACAATTTTACGACTTTTTCATCTTTCTATAAAAGAAAAAAGCCGTAAGTTTGATAACTGAAAATGATCAATCTTATGATAAAAAAAATTACACTTTCTGCACTTCTGATCTTTCTCTTTTTAATGGCAGGAATATCAGGCAACCCGGCTATTTCCATAATCCCCAAGCCGGTAAAAATAAAAATGGGCATCGGCAACTATGTCATCAACGACCATAGTGCATTGCTTTTTACTGAAGGGAATGAAGAGGCAAAGAATACTGCCAGTTTTTTTGCAAGTCAACTCCAGAATGCAGGTGGACCCACACTGAAGCCACTTGGCGTCAGCGCTGACCATCATAATATTCCCGGCATCATATTCTGCATTAAAAATGATGGCCACATACCAACAGAGGGATATATCCTGACCGTTTCAAAAAACAATATCATAATAGAGGGTGGAAGTGGCGCCGGATTGTTTTATGGAATGCAGACCCTCTTTCAACTGATGCCTCCGGAAATATTTGCTGTAAAAACATTGCAGGCCGGCACTACATGGAGTGTTCCATGCATCACTATCCAGGATCATCCAAGATTTCCTTACCGGGGAATGCATCTTGATGTTTCCCGCCATTTCTTTCCGAAAGAATTTATCCTGAAATACATCGATCTTATTGCTTCTTTTAAGATGAACACTTTTCATTGGCATCTGACTGATGACAATGGATGGAGAATAGAGATTAAGAAATACCCAAAACTCATGCAGACTGCTGCGTGGCATGTTGACCGGGAAAAATTGCCATGGACTGAACGGCCGGTACAAAAAACTGGAGAAAGAGCAGATTACGGTGGATATTATACCCAGGACGAAATCAGGGAAGTTGTTGAATATGCTAAACAAAGATACGTGACCATCATTCCCGAAATTGAAATGCCTGCACACTCAGTAGAAGTGCTCGCTGCTTATCCGCAATTTTCCTGTACGGGTGGACCATTTACAGTGCCTCCGGGAAGTTACTGGCCAAATACTGATATTCTTTGTGCCGGCAATGATTCAACCTTTACTTTTCTGGAAGATGTCCTTTCTGAGTTGATCAACCTCTTTCCCTCAAAATATATTCATATCGGAGGGGATGAAGCAGATAAAACGCGTTGGAAAGAATGTCCGAAATGCCAAGCCAGGATCAAGGCAGAAGGACTGAAAGATGAGAAAGAATTGCAGAGTTATTTTATTAAACGCATTGAGAAATTTGTAGTTTCAAAGGGAAGGAAATTGATTGGCTGGGACGAGATTTTGGAAGGTGGTCTTGCTCCTGAAGCAACCGTAATGTCCTGGCGTGGACTCGAAGGGGGCATTGCTGCAGCCCGGCTTGGTCATGATGTGGTGATGACACCGAGTGCCTTTTGCTATTTCGATCATTACCAGGCCAATCCGAAAACAGAACCCAAAGCAATAGGTGGTTTCACTACTCTGAAGAAAGTTTACTCCTACGAACCTGTTCCTAGTGAACTCACTAAAGAGCAGTCAAAATATATTCTCGGAGCCCAGGGAAATCTTTGGACAGAGTACGTTCCTACACCTGAACATGCTGAATATATGGCCGTTCCCCGGATGATTGCATTATCAGAAGTGACCTGGACCCAGAAACATTTGAAGAACTGGATTGATTTCAGGGCAAGGATGGATACTGAATTCAGGAGGCTGGATTTTCAACATATTAATTATTGTAAAGGATCAGATAAAGTAGAGATAACTACCCATTTCGACCAAAAAAGTCAAACGCTTAAATGCTGGCTTGACTCTGAACAACCGGGTATTCCTATTGTCTATTCCCTTACCGGTAATGATCCTACAAAAACGTCAACAATATATAACGGCCCTTTCGAGATAAATAATAATGTTTATATTAAAGCTGGACTGCTTCGTGATGGAAAGGTTATGGAACTTACTGGACGGACATTTATCAATCACAAAGCAATTGGAAAAAAGATCAAGTACTTGGAGCCATATAGTTACCGGTATACCGGCGGAGGAGATGATGCACTGTTAAACGGGTTGCGTGGGACCGTCGATTATCATGAAGGAAACTGGCAGGGATTTTATGGCAATAACCTCGACGTGATCATCGATCTTGGGAGAATTCAGCCAGTGAGGACAGCATTCATCACTTTCCTGCAAAGTCAGAAAAGCTGGATCTTTTTTCCCGATTCAGTGACCTTTTCTCTTTCAGCCAATGGCAAAAAATTTCATTCCATCAATGAACAATTGAATACCGACTCAAAGAAGATAGAAGAGACAGTCATCAAGCAATTTTCCCAGACTTTTCCTGACACTCCTGCCAGGTATGTTCGTGTGCGTGCAAAGAATGTAGGGGTTTGCCCTCCATGGCATGAAGGCAAAGGAGAACCTTGTTGGTTATTTGCAGATGAAATTGCAGTGTTTTAGATGCTGGATCCCGGATATCGGATGCCAGATAAAAATTGACGCCCTTATACTGTTAGAATATCCTTTTCTTTTCCTTCAAGGATCTTATCAACTCTGATAATGTGTTCGTCGGTTAATTTCTGAATGTCTTCCTCAAGTTTATCGACTTCATCCTCAGGAACACCCTCTTTTTTTAGTTTCTTCGCTGTTTCATTTGCAAGACGGCGGATGTTCCGGATGCTGATTTTTGCGTTCTCCGCCTCAGACTTGGCTTTCCTGACCAAATCCCTGCGCCGTTCTTCTGTAAGGGCAGGAACAATGATACGAAGTATCTCACCTTCATTTTTTGGATTAAACCCAAGGTTTGCTGCAAGGATGGCCTTTTCAATCAATCCAAGGACACTTTTATCCCAAGGTTGAACAATGATCTGACGGGCATCAGGGGTACTGACATTCGCAGCCTGATCAATAGGGGTCATTACTCCGTAATAATCAATTCTGACACCTTCCAGCATTTGCGGACTTGCTTTCCCGGCACGTACCTTCTGGAGATCTTTTTCTAAATGAAGGACAGCATTATGCATCCCTTCTTTAGCTTCTTCGAGAGCAAATTCTATATCTTCGTGCATATATTATAATGTTTAGTCACCGACTTAACAAGCTTTATGAACTTTTCAATTGTACTATTGTCCCTACCTTCTCCTCTCGTAAGACCCTTGCCAGGTTTCCTTTAATGTTCATATTGAATACAATGATGGGCAAATGGTTCTCTTTACAAAGTGTAAAAGCAGTCAGATCCATAATTTTCAGCCCTTGCTTATAGGCTTCGTCAAAGGATAGCGAATCGAATTTTATAGCTGTGGGATCTTTTTCAGGATCAGTATTGTAAACCCCATCAACCCGTGTCCCTTTCAAAATGGCATCAGCTTTGATTTCCAATGCGCGCAAAGCAGAAGCAGTATCGGTAGTAAAATAAGGATTACCGGTACCTCCGGCAATAATGACCACCAGGCCATCTGTCAGATATTCAATTGCTTTAGCACTACTCATTCGTTCGCAGACTGGATCAATGGCCAACCCGGATAAAACTTTAGAAGGAATATCCAGCCGTGATAGTGCATCCTGCAAAGCCATACTGTTGATCACGGTGGCAAGCATTCCCATGTAATCACCCTGAACACGATCAGTTCCACCCGTCATTCCTTGTAGCCCCCTGAAAATATTTCCCCCTCCTATCACAATTGCTACCTGGACCTTGTCATCTATTGCAACTTTAATCTCCGTCGCATATTCCAATAATCGTTCCGGGTCAATACCATATTGTTGCTTCCCCTGCAACGCTTCGCCACTTAATTTCAGAAGGATACGTTTGAATTTCATTTTGTGAAGTGTTCGTTATTGAAAAACTTTAATAAATAAATCGTAAATCGTAATTCATAATTCATAATTTTCTATTGTCCAACCCCATGGCAGTTCTTGTATTTTTTCCCGCTTCCACAGGGGCAGGGATCATTCCTGCCAACTTTCTTTTCAACATGCACAGGTTGTGGTTTTTCTTTCTCTTGGGTCGTAGAATTTGATTGTGAAAGCAAGTCTGATCGTTCTTCTCTCAATCGGCTACGGTCCATTTTCCTTGGCCGTTGTGCTTCATGAACATTATCAACTTCTATCGGAACATCGGCCTTGATCAGGAAAGAGATGATTTCCTTGTTTGTACGTTGAACCATGGCCTTAAAAAGCTCAAATGATTCGAACTTGTAGATCAGCAATGGATCTTTCTGCTCATATGCAGCATTCTGCACCGACTGTTTAAGGTCGTCCATTTCACGCAAATGTTCTTTCCATGCATTATCGATCATCCCCAGCACGATTCCCTTTTCAATAGACAAAGGCACCTCTTTGCCTTTATCTTCAAGGGCTTTTCGAATATTTGTGATGACCTGAAGTGTTTTTATTCCATCGGTAACGGGAATGGCTATGTTTTCATATTGCGTTTCATTTTCAAAAACCTGTTTGATCACAGGATAGGTTTTCTTGGCAATGGCGTCATTTTTTGATTTGTAGCGCTTATACACATGATCATACAATCTGTTGGAAAGCTCAGAAGTACTCAGCGACTGAAAATCATTCTCCCCAAAGGGGGAATCGACTGCAAACTCGCGCAAAAGTTCCAGTTTGAAACCTTCAATGTCATTCTTTTCCTGAAAATCAAGGATGGTCGTCTCACAAATATCAAAGATCATATTACTGATATCAACAGCGAGACGCTCTCCAAAGAGAGCATGATGACGCTTTTTGTAAATGGCATCCCTTTGAATGTTCATGACATCATCGTATTCAAGAAGCCGCTTACGAATACCAAAATTATTTTCTTCAACTTTTCTTTGTGCCCGTTCAATCGATTTTGTGATCATAGAATGTTGAATGACCTCACCTTCTTCAATCCCCATCCTGTCCATAATCTTTGCAATTCGGTCGGATCCAAACATACGCATCAGGTCATCTTCAAGGCACACAAAGAACTGAGAACTACCCGGGTCACCCTGTCTTCCGGCCCGACCACGCAACTGTCTGTCGACTCGTCTTGATTCGTGTCGCTCTGTACCTATGATGGCAAGTCCACCTGCTTCCACGACACCTTTCCCAAGCTTGATATCGGTACCACGACCAGCCATGTTTGTGGCTATGGTTACAGTACCTGCAATACCGGCTTCAAGAACAATTTCTGCTTCTTTCTGGTGCAGTTTTGCATTCAACACATTGTGCTTGATATTTTGGCGCTTGAGCATACGGCTAAGCAGTTCCGATGTTTCCACTGATGTAGTACCCACAAGGGAAGGCCTTCCAATGGAAACTAAATGTTCAATCTCTTTAATAACGGCATTGAACTTTTCCCGCTTGGTCTTGTAAACCAGATCCTGCCGGTCATCCCGAACAACCGGTTTATTTGTAGGGATAACAACTACGTCCAACTTGTAGATATCCCATAACTCTCCTGCTTCCGTTTCAGCTGTCCCTGTCATACCTGCAAGCTTTTTGTACATTCTGAAATAGTTCTGCAGGGTTATGGTAGCATAAGTTTGCGTTGCAGCTTCAACTTTTACACTTTCTTTTGCTTCAATGGCCTGGTGAAGACCCTCCGAATACCTTCTTCCTTCAAGGATACGGCCGGTCTGTTCATCAACAATTTTGACCTTATTGTCCATAATGACATATTCCACATCCTTTTCAAAAAGCGCATATGCTTTAAGAAGCTGGTTAACGGTATGTACCCGTTCAGACTTGATCGAATAGTCGACCATCATCTGGTTCTTTTTTTCCTGCTTTTCAGATTCCAGTAAGTCAGCATGTTCCAACTCTGCAAGTTCAAGACCAATATCAGGAAGAATATAGAACGTTGGATCATCATAAGATTCAGTAAGGAGGTCTATTCCTTTATCAGTCAATTCAATGGTATTGTTCTTTTCATCAATTACAAAGTACAGTTCATCATCGATGATATGCATGTTCTTGGATTGCTCCTGCATGAAGAAATTCTCAGTCTTTAAAAGGAGTGCTTTCATCCCTGGCTCACTGAGAAATTTGATCAATGCTTTATTTTTTGGAAGTCCGCGAAAGGAACGAAGTAATTGTTCACCCGCTTTCTTCATCCTGTCGTTGTTGTTTTCGTCCTCACTAAGCGATTTTGCTTCTGCAAGTAACTTTGTCACAAGGTTCCTTTGGGCATTGTAAATCTTTACGACATTGGGCTTTAGTTCTTCAAAAGCCTGGTTTTCCCCTTTAGGAGTGGGGCCTGAGATGATTAGCGGAGTTCTGGCATCATCGATTAATACAGAGTCAACCTCATCTACGATCGTATAATTATGCACCCGTTGCACCATCTCCTCTGGATTGCTCGTCATATTATCCCTGAGGTAATCAAAGCCGAATTCATTGTTTGTCCCAAAAGTGATATCCGCATTATAAGCATTTCTTCGTGCATCTGAATTGGGTTCATGCCTGTCAATACAATCCACTTTCAGACCATGAAACTCATAAAGAACCCCCATCCATTCTGAGTCACGTTTTGCAAGGTAATCGTTCACTGTCACGATATGAACTCCCTTTCCGGGAAGGGCATTAAGGTAAACAGGTAGAGTTGCCACAAGAGTCTTTCCTTCACCTGTAGCCATTTCAGCTATTTTACCCTGGTGCAGTACAACTCCTCCTATGAGCTGAACATCATAATGGATCATATCCCATCGTATCATGTTCCCACCCGCCAGCCAACTCGTCTTATAACGAGCTTTATCGTTCTCAATCTCTACATTGGCTTTTACGGCAGCAAAGTCACGATCCAATTGCGTTGCTGTGACTTCAACAAAGTCATTTTCCACAAACCGTCTTGCGGTATCTTTCATCACAGCAAAAGCTTCTGGCAAGATCTCGTTCAATACCTCCTGGGTCAATTCATAACTTTCCTTTTCAAGCTTATCAAGTTGAGCATACAATTTTTCCTTTTCATCTATCTCAATTTCATCTGAATTGAGTTGGGCTTTAAGTTCTTCTAACTCCTTTTCCTTCCCTGAAAGGTGGTCAGCAATCCGTTGTTTGAACTCAACAGTTTTCCCTCTGAGCTCATCATTGCTGAGTCCCTTTATTTCTTCATAGACTTCCAATGTCCGATCTACAAAGGGCATGATCTCTTTAATATCTCTTTGAGATTTATTACCGAGAAACTTTTTAAAAAAATCCATAATTTCTTGATTGATGAAGCAACAAATATGCTAAGCAAAAGTAAGTAAAATTCAGTGATAACCCTTACCAGACATTGAATTTTAAGGGTTCAAAAATTTTTCTATCGTTGATTCAAGGCCTTGGTCGGGCATATCAACCGGGTATTTCGCAATTTTTCCCTGGCTGTCGATCAACACAAACAATGGAAATGAACGCACATCATAGTCACGAAGCAATTCAATATCGTCTCCGATGTGCAGAAAAGTCCAAGTGAAATTCTTTTTAAGATTCAGAAAATAAATCATCTTCAAATACTCCTTATCAGCAGAAATACTGACGAATTCCATCCGATCGTGATACTTATCAACTATTGGCTTCAACGCTTCCATCTCACTAAGACATGATTGGCAATATGTAGTCCAGAAACCAAGCAAAACAGGTTTCCCTTTGAAATCACTGAGGGAGACAGTTTTCTTTGTTCGGTCTTTTAGTGTGAATCCGGGTGCAGGACTACCATGCCTAAGCCTGGTAAGATACTTTATGAGGTCTTCAGCAATGACTTTGTTATCTATAAATTTACTGCTATTTGCAATTGAAACCAAGGTGGTTTGAATGGCGTCCTGTTTAAACAAAGGGTCGTCATACATCTCCATTAGTCCTCTTAGCAACACCAACTCTCTCAACTGTGCCTTTCTTAAAAGGGTATCCGCTTCCAATGCTTTCATAATGACAGGATAGCTATTGGGACTACTCAGCATAGCCGGATAATTTAAAAATTTTAGTGGCCTGGAAGTTGTGGTTATGTATTTAGAAAAAAACTCCCGAAAAAAATCCATGTACTCGACATTGTCATAAAGAATGGGAGAATCAGAGAAATATTTTTTCACCATCGGAGATTTCCCCATCACGTTTGCCACTTGTTCGAGTGACGCAATCTTATATTTGACATAATCAGTAAAATACGCTTTTTTACTTATAGGGAATTTCCGTTCTATCCTGACTCTGAATGTATCTAATCGTGCCTTATCTTTATCCCGGTAGAGATAATTGAAATTTTCGAGAACAAAACCATTATAATCTTTATTAAATCCCTGTATCAATGCATTGAGTTCATCAGGATTATTCCCCTTCAGCGTGATATCAAGACTTTGTGACTCTTCAAAAGGGTTCACTTCCTGCACTTCATAGTAATTTAACGGAGCTATCGAAACAACATATGTCTGGCCAGGCTCTAAGAACATTTCTCCACGATGAAAATCAATGTTCAGGAAGGCAGAAATAGTTTTATTTATGTTAAGTGTAAGGGTAAAAGAAGCAGTAGAATCAACAATAGCTTGTGACAGGGTCTTCTCTAACCCAGTCAACAAATCGATGGAGGTGATCACTTCTATTTTCTTTCCTTCTGCACCTGGAGCCGTCCCAGTAATTTTTATCGTTTGGGCAACAGAAAGAAGAGGAAACAGCAAAAAGATAAAAGGTGAAAAAATCTTCATGTAAAGGGTTCAAAAACTTTGTTAAAAACTTTATGAAATTTATAAACTTTCAGTTTAAACTAACTGAATCATGAATTTCCTTTGCAATTTTTTCAGGGACGAACTTCCTAACATCACCTCCATTGCGCAAAATATCCCTGACCACAGATGAACTAAGTGCAGCATACTCAGGGGCACTAAGAAAAAAAACCGTCTCTATCTCCGGAGAAATGGATTTGTTCATCAAACCAATGGTGCGTTCAAACTCAAAATCGGCAGATGTTCTTAATCCCCGCAGGATATAACCAGCCTTCATCTGTCTGCAAAAATCAACAGTCAAACCCGAATATTTCACAATCCTGATTTTTTCAACATTTTGAAAGACTAATTCCAGCCATTTTATTCGAAGGTCAACAGAAAAAAATGATTTTTTCTCTGCATTTTCACCAAGCGCTACGATTATTTCATCAAAAACTGGTAGTGCCCTGCTGATAATGGATTCATGCCCCCGGGTTATGGGATCAAATGATCCAGGGAATACAGCGATCTTATTCATCAATCTTGATTTTCTCAGGCAAACTTATAAAAAAATATTCACAATGGAATATTGAAAAGCCACAGTACAGGAACTGCATTAACATGGAAAACCAAAAATCATAAATTACTCAAAGGAAACAGAAAACTGAAAGATCTTCGATTTAAGGCTTTCTATGCTATTGGTATAAAGGTTATTTTCCCTCTTCAACTCATCCATAAGACCATACATCATTTTTACTTCCAGACCCAGCTTGAACCACTCATTATAAAAATCACAACCAACTCCGGCTTCCACATAAAAATCATTTGCATTAAATTTAACAATCTTCTGATCAGAATTACGCTGCTCACGCTTTTTCGCCTGTGAAGCCAGATCCAGGGTATACTGCCCTCCTCCCAGCAAGTATGCCCTGAAATTGCCATACCGATCTGATTTAAATTTAACTTCCAAAGGAATGTTCACATAAGTGGAAGGAACATCTTTAGTGATATTGAGAATAGAATGACTTTGGTTCTTATAAGTCTCGATGGTGTAAACAAGCTGTCTGTCACCAAAAGCAAGAGAAGGTATAAAACGGAGATCAAAATTATCTCCCATACGCATATTGCCGACGATACTAATTACAAAACCAATGGCAGGCGTTGAGGTAACTGACAATACTTTGGCAGAATCAGGCATGGGAAGAATGTCCGGGATAAATGTAGTATCAAAATTATGCCTGGTCAGGTCTGAAATAGGGCGGATCGTCACATAACTGATGTCAGCCCCCAGTACAAATCCAAAATGAAATTTATCCTGATCGTATGTCGGCATGTTCAGTATCCATTGCTTCTGACCATAAGCATTATCTGAAAAAAAAAGATAACAAAGAAAAAAGGAAACGATGAGAAGCTTGATGGGTTTCAAAAATGAGATTTGTTAAGTGAAATAGATTAACGGGTAAAATATTTTTTTATTTTATTGAAAGAATAGTCCAGATAAGGGTTACGTTAATTTTTCACTTGAATAGATCGTAACTACACCAAAAGTCATCGGATGCTGTGATAGATTTTTCATTCCACCCTTTTCCAGAATCTCGAGAAACTTTTTTCCAGACGGAAAGGACGAAACAGATTCGGGCAAATACGAATAAGCATGATTATTTCCGGAAACCAGTTTCCCTATGAATGGGATGATTCGCCTTGAATAAAAACCGTACAATTCTTTCATAGGAAATGATTCAGGATGGGAGAATTCGAGGATCATCATGATTCCTCCTGTTTTCAAAACCCGTTTCATTTCAGAAAGACCTTTTTCAATGTCTTCAAAGTTCCTGATGCCAAAAGCCACAGTAATGGCATCGAATGTCTCATTCTTGTAAGGAAGATCAGCAGCATCGCCTTCTTCAAAAACTATAATAGATTGCATTCCTTTTTGAATGACTTTTCTTTTTGCAATGGCAAGCATCTTTTCGGAAATATCAATTCCAGTGATCTGTTCAGGATTCAATTTGCTGATGAGCAAGGCAAGATCCCCGGTTCCAGTCGCAATATCGAGGACCCGCCGAGGTTTATAAATGGAAAGTTGGTGAATAAATTTCCTTCTCCAGAAAAAATCAATACCAAATGAAAGAAAATGATTCAGGAAATCATAACGATCGGAAATATCGTTAAACATTTGTTGAATATGCTCCTTCTTTTTCATGGTGATGACTGTTTTGGGAAAATAAAAAAAGGGATCATCCACAAACTGACAATCCCCTAAAAACCAACTAATTAAATCTTATGCTCCCAACATCAATCTTTTGAAGCCTGTAACACGGAGGTCTTTATCATTGTCAGCCAAAAATTGGCGAACCGTTTTTTTTGTATCCCTCACAAAATCCTGGTTCAACAACGTATTATCTTTAAAGAATTTCCCAAGTTTACCAGTTGCAATTTTTTCAAGCATATCTTCAGGTTTCCCTTCCTGACGGGCCTGTTCCTTGCCAATTTCGATCTCACGATCAATTGTTTCCTGAGAAACATCCTCTTTATCAATGGCAACCGGATTCATAGCCGCAACCTGCATGGCCAATTCATGTGCTATATCTGCCGTATTCTTAGCGTCTTTTTTATTTAATCCAAGAAGAGTTGCAAGCCTGTTCCCATGATGATTATAGGAAGAAACAAATGGAGCCTCCAAACACTCATAATGAGCAATTTGAATCTTTTCCCCTGTTTTTCCAAGCATTTCATTCAGCTTCTCATCAACCGTCATCTCATTCAGCTTCATCGATTTTATACTCTCAATGTCAGAAGGACGTTTGATGATACAAAGGTCAAGAAGGTCATGTGCAAATTTTTTAAAATCATCTGTTTTACCAACAAAATCCGTTTCACAATTAACCATAATCAGTCCTGCATAAGTGCAATCCTCATTGGTTTTTGAAAGAACGATACCTTCATTGGCGTCACGGTCGGCTCTTTTTGCAGCAACCTTCTGTCCTTTTTTACGGAGATAATCTATGGCTTTATCAAAATCGCCTTCTGTTTCCTGGAGCGCTTTCTTACAGTCCATCATTCCGGCGCCTGACATCTGACGCAATTTATTAACGTCGGCAGCAGTAATATTTATCATATAATTTTATGTGTTTAATTTTGTAGAATCTGTGATTTTGTCATGAGGTCAGAATACCACACATCTCACTTTTTATTCGACTTTCCTGCTGGTTTATTAATTCTCTTACGAGGAGCTTTGGCCTTCTCTTTTTCCTCTTCCGAAATGGTCTTTAATTTGGCGACTTTAGTTTCGACAAAATCCTTCTTTGAGATTTTAATACCTTCTTCTTCCTCATCAATATCCAGAAGGTCGATACCAGTACGTGTCCCAAATTCATCTTCTGCACCTTCAGTTTTACCGTCACGCTCTTCATCGGCTGCTTTCTTATCGCGATCGAGTTTTCGTTCCATCAAACCTTCCTCAATGGCATCAACCATAGATCCGATAATGAGTGAGATTGACTTTGATGCGTCATCGTTGGCTGGAATAGCAAAATCTACCTGACGTGGATCTGAATTTGTATCAACGATAGCAAAGGTAGGGATATTCAACTTTTTTGCTTCAGCAACTGCAATATGTTCTTTAAGAATATCAACAACGAAAACGGCGGCTGGAAGACGGTTCAGATCAGCAATACTGCCAAGGTTCTTCTCTAATTTAGCACGTTCACGTGTGATTGTCAGCCTTTCCTTCTTTGAAAGATTGTTATAAGAAGGACTGCTCATCAATTTATCGATAGAAGCCATTTTCCTGACAGCTTTACGGATGGTAGCGAAGTTAGTAAGCATTCCACCGGGCCAGCGTTCAGTTACATAAGGCATATTCACTTTTTTCACATGTTCGGCAACGATTTCCTTAGCCTGTTTTTTTGTGGCGACAAACAGTATGCGTTTTCCCGATTTCGAAATTTGTTTAAGGGCAGAAGCGGCTTCATCCATCTTGGCCATCGTCTTATAAAGATCGATAATATGGATTCCGTTCCGTTCCATGAAAATATAAGGTGCCATGCTTGGGTTCCATTTTCTCTTCAGGTGGCCGAAGTGAACGCCAGCATCCAATAACTCATCAAAAGTGGTTTTTGACATAATCTTTTTACTATAATTTTAACGTTTGCTAAACTGGAATCTTTTTCTTGCTTTCTTTTGTCCGAATTTCTTTCGCTCGACCATTCGCGGATCCCTTCTCATTAAACCTTTGGCTTTCAAAGCAGGACGGTGTTCTTCGTTGATTTTACAAAGAGCACGGGATATAGCAAGGCTTAGGGCCTCTGCCTGCCCCGTAATTCCACCTCCATCCAGGTTCACCTTAACATCATATTTGCCTAAAGTGTTAGTTATGTTGAAAGGTTCAACAACCTGATATTGTAATATTACCGTCGGAAAATATTCTTTATAATCTCGGTTGTTAACCGTAATATTCCCTTCACCTTCTTTTAAATAAATCCTCGCAACGGCAGTTTTTCTTCTACCGAGAGTCATGATAACTTCCATACTATCTGATTGAATTTAGATTGATTACTTTGGGTTGCTGTGCCTGGTGGGGATGTTCGGGACCTGCATAAACAAAAAGGTTACGGAACAATTCACTCCCTAAACGATTTTTTGGCAGCATGCCTTTGATGGCTTTCTCAACCATGGCAGTTGGTTTTTTGGCCATAAGCTCCCTTGGTGAGGTGAACCGCTGACCACCAGGATAACCTGTATGATGAACATATTCCTTATCGGCCATTTTTTTGCCGGTAAGAAGTATCTTTTCAGCATTAACAATTATTACATTATCACCACAGTCTACATGAGGTGTATAATTGGTCTTCAGCTTGCCCCTGAGCAATCGTGCTGCTTTGGTCGATAAACGGCCAAGTACCTGGTTTTCTGCGTCAATTAGTACCCACTCTTTGTTTACAGTCGCTGCGTTGGCACTTATTGTCTTGTAACTTAACGTATTCATGAATTTCTACTGGTTGCTAAATCATTAACACTATTCCCATTAAAAAGGGGTGCAAAAATAGAACTAAATTTTTGATTAAACAAATAATCTCCGGAACTTTTAATAAATGGTGAAATGACAAATCGCGAGGGTCAAGAAATGAGAATCATTAGATTTTATCTATTTTTGGAGGGTAAATACTGCTTTAGTAAAGATTGATCTCATGAATAAGATAACCCATGTTCTGATATGGGCCGGCATATTTGCGGCAGCCATGGCCTTTGTTGAAAGTGCTGTTGTGGTTTATCTAAGGGCACTTTATTACCCGGAAGGGTTTGTATTTCCATTAAAAATAATGGATCAGCATATTCTGATTACTGAAATCATTAGGGAAGCCTCAACAATGATCATGTTGTTGATGATTGGGATTATCGCGGTCAAAGGTTCTCTCAGCCGTTTTGCTGTATTTATTTATTCCTTTGCCATCTGGGATATTTTCTATTACGTTTATCTTGTTTTTCTTCTTGGATGGCCATCCTCTTTCTTTACCTGGGATCTTCTTTTCCTTATTCCGGTGACATGGGTGGGGCCGGTACTATGCCCGGTGATCAATTCTCTCACAATGATACTGCTTGCGGTGATTATCCTTAACTATAAAGAAAAGGATGAATTCTTCAGACTATCTTTTATAGAATGGTTATTGTTGATAGTTGGATCGATCGTCATCATTGTTGCCTATACCCAGCCTTATATGGGATATATGCTAACCCGGTTTACCATATCCGAGATGATCCATTTCAAAGAAAAAACTAACTTGATTGAGTATTCATCTGCATTTGTTCCGGTTTCATTCCACTGGATTCTCTTCTCCATAGGTCAAATTCTCTTTTTCTGGTCGATCACCCATGTTATCATAAGAATGAAGAAGAATATAGCATAGAAACCGGTTATCACAATTTTACTAATTTTGCAGGACTCTACTCAATAGTAATTTCAAGAATATGTCAATTAAAGTTGATTCCTTAACCAAAATATACGGCCAGCAGAAAGCATTGGATGCTGTTTCCTTTGAAGTAGCTCCTGGCGAAATTGTTGGTCTGTTGGGCCCCAACGGGGCAGGTAAGAGTACCATCATGAAGATACTGACATGTTTTATTCCTCCCACTTACGGTGATGCCAGTGTCTGCAATTTTGATATCCTTGAACAATCCATTGAGGTCAGGAAAAAAGTTGGCTATCTTCCTGAGAACAACCCTCTTTACCTTGATCTTTATGTTGAAGAATTCCTCTCTTTTATATATGGGGTTCTGAATCATTCGAAACGGAACCCGAAACGGATTTCAGAGATCATAGAATTGACAGGACTTCAATCAGAAAAGCATAAAAAGATCGGTGCATTGTCCAAGGGGTTCCGACAGCGCGTGGGTCTGGCCCAGGCACTGCTGCACGATCCGGAAGTTTTAATACTTGATGAACCCACATCAGGTCTCGATCCAAACCAGTTACTTGAAATCCGATCACTGATCAAGACCATCGGAAAGGAAAAGACTGTAATGCTTTCTACCCATATCATGCAGGAAGTTGAAGCCATCTGCGACCGTGCAATTATTATTCATAAAGGGAAAATAGTAGCCGACGATTCCACACAAAACCTTCAGCATATTACCGCCTCAGGGAACATCATTAAGGTGGAATTCACCTCCACAGTTGAACCCGGATTACTTGCAAAAATCAATGGTGTAAAATCAGTCACTGCTTTGTCGCCATGCAACTTTCAGATTACATCTCAACTTGCAATTGATATTCGTCCGGAAATATTCAGATTCGCGGTCGATCACAGTCTGACTGTTCTCGCTATGCAAAAAGAAGAACTCAGATTGGAAGAAGTATTTCAGGAACTGACAAAAGGCTAAGAGAAGAATTGAATGATAAATTATTATTCAATGTCGTTTAGTTAATGTCTTTCTTTCTCATATCCTCATAGCTCCTTCTTTCCTCCATCTTTCCTTCTTTATAGCTATATTATGAATTCGGTGTAAATTCGGTGTAAATTCGGCGTGAGTTCGGCGTGCGTTCGCTCATGGGTTCGTCAGAAGCAACAATTTCTGGTTTCAATTTAACTCACACATCCGGAGAATTTTTCTTCGGATGCATCATAACCCATTTCATTATTATCAGGCATTAAAGATACAAATATTATCCTTACAAAACAAGAAAAATATCATAAATTTCTACAACATTGCAATCGCATATACTCAGTTATTGATTTAGAGGTTCATCCTTTTTTTGCGTACTTTTGTTAATTAAACGACATGGAATTATGATTTTGAATTTAAAATTATGAAGGCCGGTTTTGTCCTGACTTAAAAAGAAAAGGATCAATTTGAAAACCATACCTCAAACTAAAAACTAAAACTCTTCTTTTGGTGACATAAACAAAATATTTCTCCAAACAAAAAAATTATTACTTTTGCAGACAATTTAGTGGAAAGATTTGATTGATTGCAACCACTGGAAAAAAATGCTAAAACAATATTTCCTCTCGTCAATCTTCAGATCCGATTTCCTTTTTGCATTTATTTATAAACTCAATAAAATCTTCTAATATGGGATATTTATTCACATCCGAGTCAGTATCTGAAGGACATCCGGATAAAGTTGCCGATCAGATCTCTGATGCATTGCTTGATGAATTTTTAAGATGGGATCCGGAATCAAAAGTTGCTTGTGAAACCTTTGTCACTACAGGCCTGGTTGTTTGTGGTGGTGAAGTAAAAACCGAAGGATATGTGGACGTACAGGATACTGCCCGTAAAGTGATTCGTGAGATTGGTTATACAAAAGCCGAATATCGTTTTGATAGTGAGTCATGCGGCGTGGTTTCTACCATACATGAGCAATCCAAGGATATCAACATGGGTGTTGTCAGGGAAAACCCTGAAGATCAGGGTGCTGGTGACCAGGGAATGATGTTTGGTTATGCTTGTCGCGAAATGGATAACCTGATGCCACTGACAAGTGAGCTGGCACATATTCTTCTTCAGGAACTGGCAACGATCAGAAAAGAAGGCAAACAGATGAAATACCTGCGCCCCGACAGCAAATCCCAGGTGACAGTTGAATACGACAATGACAATCGACCGGAACGGATCGATACCATTGTAGTAAGTACACAGCATGACGATTTTGTTCAACCGAAGGATAATAAGGCAAAATCTATTGCTGCTGCCGAAAAAGAAATGCAGGATGTGATCAGGAAAGACATTGTTAAATACTTGATCCCAAGAGTTCAGAAGGTACTACCTCCCAGAATTAATAAACTTTTTAAGGGTGACTACAAGTTGCATGTCAACCCCACAGGAAATTTCGTAATCGGGGGACCCCACGGAGATACCGGGCTAACCGGTCGTAAAATCATTGTCGACACCTATGGTGGACATGGTGCACACGGAGGTGGTGCATTTTCCGGTAAGGATTCCTCTAAGGTGGACCGTTCTGCAGCCTATGCTGCAAGGCATATTGCAAAAAACCTAGTAGCCGCTGATGTGGCAGACCAGGTTCTCATCCAGGTTGCTTATGCAATTGGGGTTGCACAACCGGTTGGGCTGTATGTTAATACTTATGGAACAGCAAAAGTAAAAAACAACAAGGGGAAAATTCTGACCGATGGAGAAATTTCCTCAAAGGTGCAGAAGATTTTCGATATGAGGCCTTATGCAATTGTTCAGCGTTTCGGTTTAAAAAATCCAATTTTCCTTAAAACTTCCACGTATGGCCATTTCGGAAGAGACAATTTCTCAGAAGAAGTGGATGTCTACTACCCTGTAAGTGGATCTAAATCAAAGAAAGGAAACGGAAACGGGAGAAAAGAAATTTACAGGAAAAAAGTGGAATTCTTTGCGTGGGAAAAGCTGGATTTTGTTGGGAAGATTAAGAAAGAGTTTGGGCTGAAATAAGGCTATGAACATTAGAAATCAATCATTAGGTACAAAATAACACTTTTGAATCGTTAACTTTCTTTTTATGTTTCAGGAAATTGAACATAAGTACCTTATCAGGAAAGATCTTTGGTATGCGGTTCATAAACCTGTGGGTACTAGCATCCGGCAAGGATACCTTCATAGTGATGAGGGAAAAACCATCCGGATCAGGATCACGGACACAGAAGCTTATCTTACAATAAAAGGTCCGACTCATAATGCATCCCGTGCGGAGTTTGAATATCCAATCCCGGTTAAAGATGCAGAGGCGCTTCTTTTATTATTCACAATTCCACTAATTGAAAAGATTCGTTACCGGATGGAATTTGCCGGTAAACGCTGGGAGGTGGATGAATTTTTTGGGAAAAACGAAGGCTTGATCCTTGCTGAGATCGAGCTGTCTTCTCCAGAGGAAGCCTATGAGAAACCTTCGTGGGTTAGCGATAATGTTACCAACGATATACGATATTACAATGCTTACCTTGCGGTAAATCCTTTTAGTGGCTGGGATTGACAGTAAAAAGAAAGGCTGTCCGGAAATGGTACAGCCTTTCTTTTTTTCAAATGATCTTCTAATGTTTTATGATAAGCTTTCTGGTTGCAAGTGATTTCCCATCAACATCAAGAGAGTAAAAGTAAATTCCTTCAGGAAGATCTCCGGTAAAAATAGAAACTTTGCTCTCATTACTTTTAAGATTTGTATTTCTCACAACAGTGCCAAGCAAATTCCGGATAATGAGAGTACCGATATTCTCAGAATTGAGAGCATAATCAAAGTTTACTGCATTATTAGCAGGATTCGGGAATGCCCCAGACAAGATATTTTTTATCGTTTGGGTAGATATTCCTACTTGAAGGGCATCATAGGCGATATTCACGCAAACCGAATCCGAGGGATTTGCATTGTTAAAGAAAACGTACCTGACAGTTGAAATACCAGTAAATAGATTTGGACTGTAATGGCCGGCAAAGTCAGTAGAATCGGTGGCGTGGGAATTTATGGTCAGAGGAGTAGGAGAAACATATACATTTGGTGGGAAACATAACCCCCAACAAAATGAGTTTGTTGATCCGGTAATCAGGCTGATCTCCACTTTCTTAACTTTTACAGCAATGGCTGCAGAAGTTGTGTTTTTAACAAACATATAGGAAAGGAGCTCAGCGTCATTAACATGCCCTGTCACAGTTATCGTTGAATTGTTTTGAACAGGTCCGGCGCTGTCTGCCAAAGCCAGGGATTGGTTGTAACCATATGAAAAAATGCAGAAAAGAAAAAGAAAGAAGAGTACAAGTGTTTTCATGAGTAGTTAATCTTTGATGGTGAAGGTTGATTTTCAGGGTACAAATATAGGTGATTTCTTAATATATTTATCTTAAATTGAAGGAATTTTTCCTTATTATTACAAGATGAAAAAATTTATATTAATTTTGGAAAGAATTTTCATAAATTAAAACCTTACAAGAATGAAAAAGTTTTTACTTCTAATTACCTTGTTCCTGATAACAACCGCTCTTGGATATAGCCAATCGCAGCGCCTCGTTATGTTTGAGGAATTTACACAGGCAAGCTGTGGCCCATGTGCACAGCAGAACGCTGTTTTTGATCCCTTGTTGCTGAACAACCTTGACAAGGCAACATCCGTCAGGTACCATACAAGTTGGCCTGGTGTTGACCCTATGTGGCAGCAGAACCCGGTAGATGTGGCAGCACGGGTAACCTACTACAATGTTAATGCAGTTCCCTTTTGCTTCATGGATGGTGTCGCACCTACAGGTCCTAATTACACCGGCGCTCCAGCTAATGTTACCCAATCGACGATCGATGCGGAATATGCTGTTCCCTCTTCATTTAACCTTTCCATGTATCAATATCTCTCAGCAGGACAGGATAGCATCTATGTTAATATGCTTGGTCAATGCACACAGGCTGCCAGCGGAACACTTGTAGCACAATTAGTGATTATTGAGAAGCACATTCATTTTTCCACTCCTCCGGGAACAAATGGGGAAACGGATTTTTACAATGTCATGAAAAAGATGCTCCCCACAGCAGCAGGGACAACCCTCCCATCTTCATTTCAACCAGGAGATTATTTCATCATCCAGGGTGCTTGGAAACTAGCAAACATATATTCAATGAGCCAACTCAGTGCAGTTGGGTTCATCCAGAATAACGCTGGCAAAAGTATCCTTCAAAGCGCCAACAGTTCTGACTCAATTCCATTAACAATGCCGTTTAATAATGATGTTCAACTGATGGGCACCTCAAATGTTTCTACTACAAATTGTTCCGGAACTGTTGCTCCCATGGTTACGATCCGGAATAACGGAAACCACAATGTGACATCTATGACTATAAAATATTTAGTTAACGGTGGTGCCCCGGCAACCTATACATGGAATGGAAATCTTGGCACCTTAAAGCAAACGACAATTTCACTTCCCACTTATAATTTCACACCTGAGGCAACTGATGCATTGATAATATATGCAGATCAGGTAAATAATGTTCCAGACGAATATCCGTTTAATGACACAACTAAAATCAACATTGTAACCCCTCCTCCAACTACCACATATGCTCTTCTGGGTGTAAGGACAGACAGTTTACCGCAACAGATCTCATGGGCACTTAGAAATTCTTATGGGATTGTTATTGACACCAGTACACCTTATACCTTACCCCTTCATTTCTATACTGATACACTTCATTTGAATGGCCAGGATTGTTTTACATTTACAATTCATGATTCGGGGGGAGACGGAATATGTTGTAATCACGGTTCAGGAGTTTACCAGATAAAATCTGCGACAGGAACCATTATCAAACAAGGAGGATCATTCGGCTATTATGAATCTACTGAATTAACAAACTGGCTGGCTTCAATTGAACAGTTTGAGAAAAGTAGTTTGAAAGTTTATCCAAACCCATTTAGTGGTGAAGCAAAAGTTACATTTTACCTGATGAACCCTGAGGATGTGATCCTGACCCTGTATAATGCAACAGGTCAACTCGTAAGATCATATGATAAAGGAAATTTCCCGGCAGGAAATCAGGAATGCACAATTGACGCAAATAGCCTTCCAACAGGAATCTATATGCTTAAATTGCAAGCAGGTTCACAGACAAATATCTTCAAAATTTCAGTGAACAACTAATTTTTAACGGTTGTGCCGGAGATGAACTTCAACGGCACCAACGCCATATTTCTGCATGGGGGCATCGAAGATTTCGATGCCCTCTTGTTTTTTGAGTATATCCAAAATTACTTCTTTGAGAACTCCGTTCCCAACGCCATGAATGAAAGTCACTTTCAGAAATCCATTTGCAATTGCACTTTCAAGACACCTGACAAAATAGTTCTTCTGGAACTCAAGAATCTCCACTTTTTCGAATGTTGACGGATCATCAACCAATTCATGGATATGTAAGTCAACTTCGGCTTCCCTCTCCCCTGTTTTATGCTTAAGAATAAAATCATCACTATTGACTATTAAAGCATGTGTGGTTGTACCTGTAACAACCTGCTTGACATCTTTTCCTTTTTGCTCAGTTTCGATTAACACGGAAGCAATCTTTACCACAATACATTTACCAGTAACATAAATAGAATCTCTGTAGTTCTGCTCTGTGTAAAATTTCTTCCCGGTGATCGAAAAGTCTGCATTGAAAGGAGGTGGTACTTCATAACAACGATCCTTGTGAAAAAGAAACTGCAAACACCCATCTGTCCATAAAGGAAGTTCATCACGATGTATGGTAGCAATCAGCAGTTTTGTTCCAGCTCCCAGCGACCCATAGTCGACTCCTGACCAACTCCCGTCATTCTCTTTCCTGAAATGATTGTAGAGCACATCGTAAGACGTATTGTTGACAAGGATAACATCCATGTGCCCGGTGATAAGCCATTTCTGATCGTGAGGAACAAACACGATAAAGATATCTTCTGACCTTCTTGAATTTATCACACTCTTTGGCAGATCTTCCTGGCCGTCAGCAGGATGAACTTCGGGAGTAGTTGTTTCCGTTTCCCCGGACACACCAAACGATTCGTGAAAAAACCTCGAACCCGCATCAACTGCCTCAATGACCAGCAATTCGCTTGCCTGCACAGGAATCTCAAATCCTCCCTCAATGGCAACTGAAACTAACCGGCTGTCGATGATCTTACGCACCACTCCTCCACCTGTAGCATTGAGGAACTTGACTTTATCTCCAACTTTTATTGCCATATAAACTGATCTGGTAAAATTGAATAATAAAAACAGAAAATTGTTGCCAAAGGTAAGGTGAAATTTGTTTTTAATTTTTTTTTGTATCTTGCGGCCATTATTAACCAAAAAACAAACATTATGAGGAAAGTTACCTTTCTGCTGTTATGTTTATGCATAACGGCATTGAATTCCTTTGCGGGCGGCTACCAGGTTGGTTTAAACAGCCAGCGAAATATTGGAATGGGCCTAATCGGAACATCCCTTACTTACGATGCCAGTGCGCTTTTTTACAATCCTGGAGCAGCTTCATTCATCGATTCAAAATTCAGTTTCTCAGGAGGATTGTCATTTATCATGTCACGCACAACTTTCCAGGCCAAAGGCGAAGCCTATCAGGCAGAGATCAATCACGATCTGAATTACCCTTTCAATTTCTATGCAGCGTTTAAACCAACAAAAGATTTGAGCATCGGCGTTGCAGTGAACACCCCTTATGGACTTAGTCTTGCCTGGCCCGACGATTGGAAAGGCCGTTATATCATTCAGAACATCTCATTTAAAGCCATTACGATCCAACCGACAATTTCTTATAAAATTAAGAACATTATCGGAATTGGCGCCGGTTTGGTCATTTCTTATGGCAATGTTGAACTTAACAAAGCTATTCCCCTGTCAGACAGCACCGGAAATGACGGGAAAGTCAACATCAAAGGCAATACCACAAAACTGGGATACAACGCCGGCATCCAGATTCATCCAATGAAAGGATTGAATATTGGAATTGATTATCGTTCAAAGATTGATATGGCAGTGAAAAACGGAGATGCTACCTTTACAGTTCCTGCTGCTTTAGCATCAGAATTTCCCGCTAACAAAGTGAATGTAACACTTCCCCTACCTGCTAATCTGGACCTTGGCGTTTCTTATGAATTTAATGAAAAGTTGATGATAGGACTTGGTTTGAATTATGTATTCTGGAAAGTCTATGATTCATTGGCTTTTGATTTTCAGACACCAACATCTGCAGTAGCAGCCCACCAGTCATCTGCTAAAAAATACTCAAACATGCTCATCGTACGTCTGGGCGCTCAATATAAGATCAATAAACTGATTGCCGTCAGAATTGGTGGTTATTATGATCCTTCTCCTGTTAAGGATGATTATGTTGATCCTTTGTTGCCTACATCCAACGAGATCGGCCTTACATGTGGATTATCCATTTTCCCGTGTAAAGGTTTCAGTATCGATGGCTCCTTTGAATACCTTATCGGTTCGAAAAGAGACGGGAACGATATCAATGACAACTTTGCAGGCACTTATAAGACTGCACTTTTCATGCCTGGGATCGGCTTATCGTATAATTTTTAATTCTTAAATCGTGAACATTATGAAAAAAATAATATTCTTCCTCCTTTCTCTTGCACTTTTATCCGCGTGCAAGCAAAAAATTAATGAGTTCAATGCGGATAAAGGCTCAGCAGATTTCACAAGATACATTGCCATAGGAAATTCACTTACTGCTGGTTATGCCGATGGTGCGCTTTATCATTCAGGGCAAACTTATTCCATCCCAAACCTGATTGCAGGACAATTGCAAACAGTCGGAGCAAAACAATTCATTCAACCGCTGGTTCCTAGTGAATATGGCGTAGGATATCCGGGTGCAACGCCAAAGTTGATTTTAGGTTATGTTCAGGATTGTACAGATGCTTATACTCTGAGCCCGAAACTTGACTATGCTGGCGCAATGGCGCCACTGGCACCAGTCGGTTATGCTGTTGACAATTTTGGGATCCCTGGGGCAAAATCATTTCACTTACTAGCCCCTGGTTATGGTAATTTGGCGGGATTACAAAAGGGAACTGCAAACCCATATTATGTTAGATTTGCGTCTAGTATTACTAGTACTACTTTAACCGTTCTCCAGGATATTTTGGCCCGGAATCCTACTTTCTTTACGATGTGGCTTGGTGACAATGATGCCCTCGCTTATGCTCTTGCTGGTGGTGTTAATGAATCATTGACTCCAGCCCCTATTTTTCAATCAGTGATGGATACCATCCTTCATTATGTGACATTAAACGGTAGCAAGGGTGTCATTGCAACGATACCCGATGTTACAACTATTCCATTTTTTACCACAGTTCCATATAATGGATTGTTCCTTTCACGACAAACACTTGTTGACTCAATTAATCAAGGAATGATGGCATTTCAACTGCCATTCCGTTATCAGGTAGGATATAACCCATTTCTTATGGTTGATTCGACTGTTTCGACCTTTTTTAAAGTTCGAATGATGAAAAAAGGGGAACTTGTTTTACTGACAACCCCCACAGATTCAATGAAATGTGGCGGAATGGGAATTATTAGCAGTCATAGACACATACCCTTTGGTATCCCTAACCAGTTTGTTTTGGATTCAGTTGAAATTGCTGCCATCCAGACCGCTACAGCTCAGTATAATAGCATAATAAAGACCCTTGCCGGAAAATATCATCTTGGTGTAGTTGATATGAATGCCAGAATGGTTGATTTGGAGAAAGGGATTAAGTGGGATGGGATTAGCCTTAATGCCACATTTGTTACCGGTGGGGCATTTTCACTCGATGGGATTCATATGAACCCTCGCGGTTGCGCATTGGCTGCAAATTATTTTATCCAGGCCATAAACACCACCTACGGAAGTACGATACCTTTGGTTGATATCACAAAATATCACGGAATCGTGTTCCCGTAATATTTTATGACATTGTTAAAAAAGCCGTTTCCTTTTATAAAGAAGCGGCTTTTTATTTTCCAATAAATTTCACCATCTTCTCTACTGCCCTGCCTCTGTGGCTCAGTCCATTTTTCAGGTAAGGAGGCATTTCCGAGAAGGTCTGTGATTGTCCATTAGGAACAAAAACAGGATCATAGCCAAATCCTTCTGTGCCTCTTTTTTCTTTTAAAATGACTCCATCAACCCTGCCTTCAAACAGGGTTTCTTTCCCTTTCAGTATCAGACATATCACACAACGGAAGCTGGCAGTACGAATCTCCAGATGCTCCATTTCATCAAGAATCTTCCGGATGTTATCTTCAAAACTACACCCTTCACCGGCATAACGCGCTGAATATACACCAGGCCTACCGTCAAGAGCATCAACAAACAAGCCGGTATCATCAGCAAAGCAGTCCATTCCGGTTTTTTCATAAATGTACCAGGCCTTCTGGCGGGCATTCCCTTCCAGGGTATCACTGGTTTCAGGAATATCTTCATTAATTGAAACATCCCTGAGACTTAAAATATGGAAAGAAATTCCGATGATCTCCTGAACTTCCCGGAGTTTATGGAGGTTATAGGTGGCGAAAAGGAGTTTGTCTGGCATGGTTTTTTGTTGCGAGGTCTGAGAAGTTAAGGATTAGGGGTTGGCTTGGATGTATTATTAATGCATTCATAGATCATTCGGGTATAGAATTCTTTCATTGTCCAACCGTAAGCGTGTACCATTTTCGGGACAATACTTTGTTCAGATAATCCGGGAACAGTATTTACTTCAAGGAAATAAAATTCATAGTTACTATAAATGTAATCAAACCTTACCACCCCGCGGCAATTTAATTTTTCATAAAGCTCTTTTGAGATATTCATACATCTTTCAGAAACGTCCTCTGAAATATTAGCCGGGATCACTTCCTCTGCCAATCCATCCTGATATTTTGCTTCATAATCGAAGAAGTCGGTTTTTGAAACAATCTCTGTCACTGGAAATGAAATCACTTTACCTTCTGAACGAATCACGCCACAAGTAAGTTCGCGCCCGCTGATAAAATCTTCCACAATGATCTCATCATCTTCGTGGAATGCTTTTTCTAACGCAGCCTCCAATTGGTCTGCATTATTTACCTTCGACATGCCCACGCTTGAACCTCCATTATTGGGCTTCACGAAACAAGGGAATGCAATCTCCTCCCAAATGGCATAGACAGGATCTTCTGTATGGCGGAAAAGATGGATGGAATTCGCGGTTTTGATTCCCATCGATGCAACGACTTTCTTACAAAAACTCTTGTTGAAAGTCAGCGCAGACGTGGTAACACCACTCGAAGTGTATGGAATTCCTATCATATCAAAATATCCCTGCAGTTTTCCGTCCTCCCCCGGAGTGCCATGAATGGCATTGAAAATCACATCAAAGCTGATTGTTTTTCCGTCGACGAGGAGTGTGAAATGATCTTTATTCACAGGAATATCCTTTTCTTCAATATGGCAAACCCATCCAGTCTTACTGATTTTTATTAAATATGGAGTAAATTGTTCCCTGTCAAGGTGATAGAATACCTGTCCCGCACTTTTCACAGAAACATTATGTTCTCCGGAATCACCTCCGCAAACAATGGCAATATTCAACATAAGGATTTGGTTATTCAGTGAACAAAAGTAGGATAAAAGTTTGAAAAGTTTGGAGGAAATGAGAGAAACATAGTAAATAAACATCCCCGCCTTGGTGAGTCGGCGAGTTGACAAGTTGGCGAATAATCGACCATTGATCAACGCTTTTTGAAGTTCGATTTTTTGAAGTTCGATTTGGCCCGTTTTGAGTATTTCTTGAGCATATGTGAACTATTAAACCAGTATAGAATAGGTATAGAATTAGTATAGCTGAATTTTTAAACAAACTCAGAATGAAACCAGGGCAATTCTAGAACAAAATTTCTCATTTTCCAACCCAACTGATTTTTTATTAGTACTATATAGAATGGTTCATTTGAATCCGTTCACATCTTGGATCTCACCCAAAAGCAGGAAGAATTGTTCCTGAATACGGACTTTCCCATACCCGAGAATTAATCAGAGGAAGTTACAGACTTGTCTGTAGAATTGTAGATAAATACAGAATTGATATTATTACAGTTCACCACTCTGCAAGGTTGCTAATAATTCCCAGGATTTCCAGAAAGAAAAAATTATACATTACCGTGGCTAATAAATAAGGCTAATAACCTTTGAGTGTGGACCTCTGACAGGGACAGAGTGTTCGATGGCGTTTACAAACATATCCGCTTAGCAATAATTACTGATAAAACCGTTGAATGAAGAGTACGATTTAGTGGTTGACCAAATTGGGGAGATTGAAAATAAAAGATTATTCTGTTTTTGGGAATGTGAGAAAAATCATGTAGGTTTGTAAAGAAATACAATAAAACAGAGGTTTTCCGGTTAATCAAAGGTAAACCAGGTATTGATTCTGACCTTAATAAAACAGAGACGGAAGGATGGATTTTCTCCGCTTTTTATACTCGAAGAGATTTCTCAAACATCTTTTGGGAATGATTATCATTGTTAGTCTATTGATCTGGGCTGTATTCTTCGGCTTGCGGATCTATACCAAACATGGTGTTTATTATATTGTTCCTGATTATACGGGCAAGAATATTGATGAGGTGATGTCAGTTGCTGAGTCGGCAAAGTTTAATTTTGTTGTACTTGATTCTGTGTTTGACATAAATAAGGCTAAAGGGACTGTTCTGCATCAGGATCCTTTTCCCAATTCAAAAGTCAAAGAGGACAGAAAGATTTATCTGACCATTGTTTCCACTATTCCGGAAAAGACAAGCATGCCTGACCTGAAGTTTCTCACCTTACGACAGGCCATCAGTACATTGGAAAGTTGTGGGTTAAAGAAAGGAAAGATCTATTACATTCCTACCTTTGATGCTGACGCAGTTCAACAACAATTATTTAATGGAAAAATGATTCCGGCTGGGACTCATCTTGATAAAGGATCAATTATTGACCTCACCGTCGGAATTGGGTCTAAAGGACATGGAGAAACTAAAGATACGGTTGCAGTGCACGATTCAATATAGTAAACTGGCGAACTGGCGAGACAGTGAAGGCGAGACAGTGAAATAGTGAAATGGCAAAAAAATAGTGAATAATTCAAACGTAAACTTCAAATCCTAAATTGTAAATCATAATGCGCTCTCTATACCTCATTTTTTTTCTATTCCTCTGTGCTGGACTTTCTGCACAAGAGGTCCTTACCGGGTTACAATTCAATCCGGTTGTTAAAGAGCAGTACCTGAAAGATAAAAGGCTTAAGATTGGCCAGGGAATTGATACCGTTCCCATTTCGATGCCATTCTATGATGACTTTTCAGAAGGAGGGGTATTTCCTTCTTTACTGCGCTGGATTGATCATGATGCTTTTGTGAACACCGATTATCCTCTGTACCCTATCGATCGAGGGGTTGTCACATTGGATGCCATCAATGATAGTGGGTCAATGTACACAGGAGCCATTGGCGGTCCTGATGAATTTATTGCTGATCACCTTACTTCACGATACATTAGGTTGGATTCGATCTTTTCTCCTGTACCCAGGGCATTAAGTCCAGCAGATTCTGTCTACTTAAGCTTTTATTACCAACCTCAGGGAAGGGGTCTAGCGCCACATGCCTCAGATTCACTCGTCCTCCAGTTCCTGCTTTTACCTAAACATGATAGTCTTGCACCTGGAGATACGAATACCTATATTATTCCGGATCGATGGAGGCGTATCTGGTCGGTTCCAGGGATGGCAGTTGATAGCTTCTATATGTTGAATAACCGTTATTTTCAACGTGTAATGATCCCTATTACGGATTCATTCTTCTTTAAAAAGAAATTCCGATTGCAATTTTATAATTATGTCAGCCTTGCCACCAATCAACTTCCGAGCTGGCAAAGCAACTGTTGTCAATGGAACATCGACCAGGTTTACCTGAATTTCGACAGAAACAAGCACGATACAGTTCACCCTGAAATCCGGTTTGTCAGCCGGGCGCCTTCCCTTTTGAAAAATTATCAATCAATGCCTTACACTCAATTCTGCAACAACCCTTCAAATGAGATGATTGATTCGTTGTCGATACCACTGACCAATAGGGATACCAACACTCACAGTGTAAAATATTCATATTCGGTCACACAGCCAGGAGGAAGTTTCACTAAAAGCTACCAGAGTCCTTCGATTAACCTCTTGCCCTATTTCCAATATGCATTCAGTTATATTACTTATCCCCCGATCCCCTTTACTTTTCCAATTTCCTCCGCCGATACAAGCCTTTTCGAGGTTACACATATCGTTCGTGATCTTGCACCCGGATCGACTTATGCAGACACGATTACAGGATATCAAGCTTTTTATGATTATTATGCTTATGATGACGGAACTGCTGAAGCCGGATATGGCCTCAAGGGAACGGGAGCGAGCATGGCATACCGATTCAAACTCAACAAATCACCTGATACTTTGAGGGCCATACGGATATATTTCAATCATACCCTCGATACTGCAAACATTCAGTTATTTTACCTTACGGTTTGGAATGATAATAGCGGACGACCAGGTGATACCATTTATTCGAGGGCAGTCGTAACTCAATATTCCGACAGTCTAAACAAATTTACCACCTATCGTCTTGAGAGACCTGTAAAGATCAGTGGGGCATTTTTTGTTGGAACGATTCAAACTACTGACGACAACCTCAATATTGGGCTCGACACTTACAATAATTCTGCTTCAAACCTTTTTTACAATGTTACCGGCCCCTGGTTAGCTTCATCAATAAGCGGTGCGCCTATGATCAGACCGGTGATTGGCAAACCTCTACCGCTTGGGATTGCAGATTTATCTTCAGAAAAAGGAAACATAAGGGTTTATCCGAACCCTTGTTCAACAGGGCAGGTACATATATCATTGGATGGATCGGGGACTATTCAGGACAAGGAAAGCTGGACCATTACCATTTCAAACCTTACCGGCCAGCCGGTTTATCAATCGCATAAACCCAATGTGATAGATGTTTCATCTCTTCCTGAAGGAATTTACTTCATTGAAGCTCAAAACGTAAAAACGCAACAAAATTTAGTTTCGAAACTGGTTCTTATTAAGTATTAAGTATTCTTACTTCTTCTTATGATACTAGATAGCCTGAATGTTGACGAGAATACCGAATTGTACGAACACTTCCGGTTTACGGTTGACAGAGGGCAAAGTCTTTTTCGTATCGATAAATACCTGGCCGATAAAATAGAGAACTCTTCACGGACACGAATACAGAATGCTGCCCATGCAGGAAGTATTCTCGTAAATAATAACGTAATCAAGCCCAATTACAGGGTCAAACCTGGAGACGTGATCAGCATTGTGTTGCCACACCCGCCAAGAGATACAGAAATCTACCCCGAAAATATCCCGATCAACATTGTTTATGAAGACCAGGATATTGTTGTTGTGAACAAAGAAGCCGGTATGGTGGTCCACCCGGGTCATGGCAACTATACCGGGACATTACAGAATACACTTTTGTACCATTTTCGTGAAACCGGAAAAGAAGACGTTGAATCCAATGTATACCTAGTACACCGTATCGATAAAGACACATCCGGTATTCTCCTGGTTGCAAAGAATGAAATTGCACAGATCCGCCTGGCCAAACAGTTTTTTGATCATACAATCGATCGTAAATACGTTGCTCTCGTTTGGGGAAACCTCATTGAGAATGAAGGAACGATCACTGGATTTATTTCACGTGATCCTCGCGACAGGCTGGTGATGAAAATTTATGACGAAGAAGAGAAAGGCCGGAACTCTGTCACTCATTATAAGGTGATTGAACGTTTCGGATATGTCACTCTTGTGGAATGTGTGCTGGAAACCGGAAGGACACATCAGATCAGGGCACACTTTAAGCATATTGGACATCCACTTTTCAACGATGAGCGATATGGCGGCAATGAGATCCTGAAAGGGACGACATTCACAAAATACAAACAATTTATCCTGAATTGCTTTAAATTAATTCCCCGCCAGGCATTGCATGCAAAGTCACTGGGATTTATTCACCCTTCAACCATGAAACCATTTTTTTTCGATAGTGAATACCCTGACGACCTGAGATCAGTGCTTGAAAAATGGAAAACCTATAGCGTTCACAAAGCATTTGAGGAAGAATAGGTATAAATCACTAAACACCTGAAAGAAAATGAACCCTGAAGAAAAGCCAGTTCACCGGATTATCGATCACCTGGTATCATATTATTTCTGGTTTTCACTGTTTTTTATTTCGGGAATTCTGTTCCCATTTACATTTTTGGCATGGCTTCTTACGGTTTTTTTCGATAAAAGACGTTTCATCCTTCATAAGATGACCTGCGGATGGGCAACAATTGTTCTGGCGATTAATCCATATTGGAAAACACACATCGAAGGCAAAAAGAAAATCAATCCTAAAACAACTTATATAATGGTTTCAAATCATCAGTCAGGTGCAGATATTCTGGTCCTGTTCAAATTATATAACCATTATAAGTGGGTTGCAAAACGATCGTTGTTCTTTTATCCTTTTATTGGTTGGAATATGTGGCTCAATGGCTACATTTCAATAGTCAGGACGAGAGGGAAAAGCAAACTGATGATGATGGATAAAGCTGCCAATGCTGTAAAAGAAGGAAATTCAATGATCTTATTTCCTGAAGGGACCCGCACCCGGGATGGGAACCTTCAGCCTTTTAAAACCGGCGCATTCAGGCTTGCATTGGATACAAAATCCCCCATCCTGCCGATCGTAATCATTGGAACCTATTATGCAATTAATAAGAATAGTCTTGTGATCCACAAAAACCACAACATCAGGCTGGTTGTGCTGGATCCTGTTCCGTATGAAGAGTTTGCACATATGGATCCTAAAGAAATTGCCACAAAAATACACGATCTTATACAAGTAGAGATAGACAAAAGCAATCTGACAACCAAATAAAAAATCCATTGCCTATTGCCCAATATCTATTACCTGGTAAAGTGAATCCCGTTCAACAGGGTTTCTGTTCGCCTCAACGATCAGCGATTTCATTTCTGAAACTGTCATCTGTGGATTTTGCTCAGAGACCCCGGCGAGGGAATAGATCCTTGTGGAATCATTTATTGTCCCATCCATATCATCGACCCCGAATGAGAGGGAGAGTTGGGCCAATGGTTTCCCGATCATTGGCCAGTAGCCTTTGAGATGAGCAAAATTATCCAGAAAGACACGGGCGATGGCGTAGTTCTTCATATCCTCAATGACAGAGGTTTCCTGAATCCCGGATAGTTCATTATTGGTGTTCCTGAATTTAAGCGGAATGAAAGCATTAAACCCTCCAAACTGATCCTGCGAATCTCTTAAGAGTGATAAATGTTTTATCCGGTGATCATAGTTCTCTAAATGCCCGTAAAGCATGGTCGCATTTGAAGTGATCCCCAGCCGGTGGGCTGTTTCATGAATTGTCAACCAATCTTCCGAAGTAACTTTGGTGGCACAAATTTCATTTCGTATCTTCTCGTCAAAGATTTCAGCACCCCCACCCGGAATGGAATCCAATCCGGCATCCTTTAAAAATTTTAATCCCTGTTCATAAGTGACCCGTGCTTTTTTGAAGACGTAATCGAGTTCAACTGCTGACAATGCCTTGATGTGAATATTGGGTCGGAGTGATTTGATTTTCCTCAGAAGGCTTTCATAATAAAAGAGATCCTTTTCAGGATGCACGGCTCCCGTGATGTGTAGCTCTTTCATATTTTCATCCTGGCCACTGACGATTGCCAGCATTTCCTCGACAGAAAGATCCCATTTTTTTGGACTGAAATGATGTGAGTAGGAACAGAACTTACATCTGTTTATACATATATTAGTAGGTTCAATATGGAAATTCCGGATAAAGTAAACATTATTGTCATTAAGACGAGTTCTCACAAGCTCGGCAAGCATGCCTAAAAAACCAGGTTCGCCTTTTTCATAGAGGTGAATGCCTTCATCAGAAAAAAGACGTTCACCAGCAAAAACCTTAAATGCGATCCGCTTCAAGGAATCAGACACCCTTAGATTTTGGATGAATTGTTCGTTTAAAACACTTTCCATCCTTTTATTGCCTGATCATCTTAATTATGGATATTGAGTCGGGAAATTTTATTCTCAGAAAATATAATCCTGACGGCAACCCTGGAAGAGGAAGTGTAACAGGCATTGAACTTACAGAGGTCAGGTTATCCGACCAAAGAATGGTTCCGATGAGGTTAAAGACTTCTAACCTGGCTGTTTGACCTGTCATGCCGTCGATTTTAATCTGAACCCTATCAGTGAATGGGTTTGGAAAAAGTGTAACAGCAACATTATCTGACAATACTGGAATTCCTAATGGAATCCCCGAAAGTTGCATCACACCTGTGTTATCAGGATCAAGCCAATCCTTTAACCTTGTTGTTGAGTCGGAGCCATTTTTATCCCATGACCAGGAAAATTTACCATAATAATCATTTAAATTCAATGAGGCGGAATCACATTCGGAATCTCCACCAGTAAGTTCACCAACGATTCTGCCCATATTATCAAACAAGGGCGATCCCGAAGAACCAGGTTCAGTGACACCATGGCCATTTTGAGTACCAATCCATGATACCTGCCAGAAACAAGGGTTTGGATTAGTAGAATAATAGGCAGAAATCAACGGCTTGTTATACGTCGAAATTTTTTTAATATCTCCTTCAGGGTGATGAATGGTAACACCCGATGGACTTGCGGTATCTTTCCGGCTCCATCCATTGAAATAAACACTGAAAGTGTCGGGAATATTCTGGTTTAACATTACCAGGCAGAAGTCGGAACCTGAATCGCCGGCACTACCCTCATGCGCTTTAAGCTTTGCACCAGTCATCGTTTTTGGTATAGGGTAATTCGTAATGGGAGGGTTTGCACAAGTGGGTGATTCATAGCCAAAATAAAAGATCCATTGCTGAAGATCAGAAGCACTGGCTCCCGCGAAACAATGATCTGCTGTTAGAACATAGGGCACAGCATTGTTCCTCACATTATTCACCATCGAACCCGAACACCACCAATTGTTTCCGCTTTTTAGGATATTAATGCGCATAACTCCCTTAATTTCATTTTGCCATGGGTCGCCTTCATGGCATTTTACATTTACCTCACATGCACCAGACAGATACTCTGATTCCTTGTTTTCACCCAAGAATCCAACCCCACGATAAGCATAACTGATACTATACATGTGGATGATTGGGGATCCTTTGGTCTCCGAAAGCTGATCATATTCAAGGATAAACCGGTCACCGGCAATTAATTCAGTTGCGAAATAACCACCTGGGACATTATTCCTTGATGTGAATGCTCCAATCACCCGGGTCTTGGAGGGGTTGTAGAGAAACACCTTCCCTCCTTCAGGCAATACGAATTTATCAAAATAAGCCGAAAGTGCCTGTGCACCTGAAGCCCTGACGGAAACCCGCCATATCCGGCCTCCATCAATTGTTTGCTCCCATTTTCCAGAAATTTCAGGACTTATGTCGACTGAAAGGAGAATACCAAAACGGTATGGAGTAGGAAACTTTTCATCCTCACTACGAATGGCTGTCAAATCCGGACTATTAAGGCTAATGACATTTTGCTCGTCAACCGGCATTGAATAAATTGTGCTTGCAGGAACCCCTCCAGAGCTCAATTGAGCTAAAACGGTCCGTGAAGGTATAAAAATAAGGGAAGCCAGGATAAAGGCTATAAAAAAAACAGGTTTTTTCAAGTTGTTGTGGTTGACGTTAGTACTACTTTTTTGATAACGACAGACAAAATTAGATGTTTTAAAGGAAATTAGATAAAAAAATTCAATTTGTCACTTCAAACTTCTTTAAGATAATTTAGAATGTCAATTGTAAAAATAGATATACCATGCAGTGTTTTGAGAAAAAAACACAAAGATGACCAATCTTCATTCAAAAGGATGATGTAACTGAATATGACACAAAGTGTACACCGGGATTATCCTTTCATCACAGTTAATGAGTGTATTGTTGAAACAAACAGTGTGAAAAACCAGTCATGACGCATCATGCACCTCAATCCCTCTCTCTGCAAGGAGAGGGGGATCTCATACTTAAAAGAGGCAAGCAAAACTACCAAAGGACAGGAGCATTTCTGAGGCAGCGGACTGAATAGCCACATTGTTTGTAATAATAATCAATATAAGGGCCAGAACCATAGTCAATTTCAACATTCCAGGCATCATAACTACTTTCCTCGGTGGTTGTCCACCATAGCCCTAAATTTCTGATGCTTACGAACTCACCATTGTTGTAACCATATCGGCATCCGCCCGGAAGTGCAGTAAATCCGCTACTATTGTTTGCTTGATTGGGACTCATCCAATGTGCCGTTCCGGTTTCACAAAGTTTGTCTCTAACATCTCCCCCAAGGTAATTATTCAAAGTTGTCCATTCCGCACTCGTCGAAACATGCCAACCAACAGGGGCAAGTGATCCCATATTCACCACATACCAATTGTATAAAGCTCCATAACTGCTTTTTTTAGAGACATCATTATTATACCAACAATAAGCTGGTGTGGTCAGGTTCATCCATGTAGTACTGTCAGTAACCAGTTGAATTGGAGTTCCATCATTAAACCTTGTAGTTCTCAGATTTTCAGCCATCCAGGTTTGTGTACCGATAATCACGGAATGATAAACATTGCCATCAATATCAGTAACATCGGGGCCAGGAGTTGGGGTAATTGTCGTGGAATTTGTTGCGGTGCTGCTATTTGATTCCTTTTTACAGGAATATGCAATAATACAGCACAAAACTGTAATGATGATCAAGGATCGTTTCATGATTGCGTCTCTTTAAGGTTAGTTAAACATAAAATTATGGTTCTTAAGATAACTGCCAAATATATCAGTTATTTTAATAAAGAAGAAATTCCAGGGTAGCACAGATGTGCTGTTTTCTTCATATAAAACCATGAAGTAATATTGGTAAGGGGCCCAAAATAAGTCCCTGTAATGCGTATTGAATCATCAGTTAAAAGTTGTAACTGATCTGGAATTGGCTTCCAGACTTAGCAATATTTTTTTCCCCTTAAAACAATCAAGATCAATACCTGTGTCTTTAGCAAAATTGAATCAGATTAATTCAAATTAATTTCAAAGGCCGGGGTTATTTTAAAAATCGAAGGTGATTCCTTGTGCCAAAGCAGTTTGACCACTAAAGTTGATGGTGTTAGTTTGACGTCGCATATAAGCTTTCCAGGCATCTGAACCCGATTCCCGACCACCACCGGTGTCTTTCTCACCCCCAAAGGCGCCACCAATTTCGGCACCGGAAGTGCCAAGGTTGACATTGGCTATTCCGCAATCGGAACCGGTTTCTGACAGAAATTTTTCTGCTTCTATCAGGTTTTCGGTAAAGATGCAGGAGGAAAGCCCTTGTGGAACATTGTTGTTCAGACTGATGGCTTCTTCAATGGTACTATATTTTATCATGTAAACAATAGGAGCAAATGTTTCTTTCTGAACCATTTTATAATGATTCTCTGCTTCGATGATGGCAGGTATCACATAATTTGCAGAGGGCAGTTTTTCCCTTTTGAGAACAGTTCCTCCAAATATCAGTTTTCCACCTTCCTTTTGCACTTCAGCGATGGCAGAAACAAAATTATTAACGGCAGTTTCATCTACTAAAGGTCCTATTAACGTTTCCTGAACAAGTGGATCTCCGATCCGTGCACTAACATTTTGATAAGTTGATATCAAATGTTCCTTAACTGTTTCAAAAACAGATTCGTGAATAATAAGTCTCCTGGTGGAAGTACATCTTTGTCCGCAAGTGCCGACTGCACCAAAGACGACCGATTGAAGGGTCATGTCGAGATTAGCAAATTGAGAGATTATTACGGCATTATTTCCACCCAGTTCCAGAATTGTTTTCCCCAAGCGTTTTCCGACGATTGATGCCACTCTTTTTCCCACTTCAGTTGATCCGGTGACTGATATCAATGGAATTCTCTTATCGGCTGCAAAATTATCACCCAAGGTGGATGATTTTGCAATGATCATGTTGAAAACACCTTCTGGAACATCATTTTTCCTAAGTGCTTCTGAAATAATCTTCTGAACAGCAATCGCGCAAAGTGGAGTCTTTGAGCTCGGTTTCCAGATAACCACATCACCAGCAATGGCGGCCAACATTGCATTCCAGCCCCAAACTGCCACAGGGAAATTAAAGGAGGTAATGATTCCGACAATTCCAATGGGATGATATTGATCATACATGCGATGATAAGGACGTTCGGAATGCATTGTCGCTCCATTCAGCAAACGGGATTGACCGACTGCAAACTCACAGATATCAATCATTTCCTGAACTTCGCCTAGGCCTTCTTGCATTCCTTCCTTTTTCTCCCTTTATCAGTTTGACTGGCCAAAAAAGTGGTAATTTTGTTATCGAATAGTTGAATTTGACCACTCGAATTTTAATAATTAAAAATCAATGTGTTATGAACAATGCCATTTATAATTTTCTGCTTCCCCAAAATGAAACGGTGCTGGAATATAAAAAAAGCAGTTGGGAAAGAAAGCAACTTGAAACCGAATTGCAAAAACAACTGGAACATCCAATCGACATTCCTTTAATTATTGGAGGGAAAGAAGTCAGAACCAAACAAACCGGGCAAGTGAGCATGCCCCACCGGCATTCACATGTCCTCGCAACCTATTATAAA
>Ga0364860_10128_pt1 | contig 59475 bp, 46 predicted proteins | sample ExccelAu500001D4_FD_206916 | JGI IMG/M metagenome (GOLD analysis project Ga0364860, IMG submission 206916) | Enriched cells from Trout Bog Lake Hypolimnion, Wisconsin, USA - BchlTB.Aug20.5000.01 .D4 | ecosystem: Environmental > Aquatic > Freshwater > Lake > Hypolimnion/Profundal zone | place: USA...
GGATGACGGACCTGAATATTCGCCGGATGGCCGATGGATTTATTTCAATTCTGTTCGTTCAGGGATGATGAAGATCTGGCGGATGCTCCCTGATGGCTTATATCCGGAGCAGGTTAGTTTTGGCCCTTACAATGACTGGTTTGCGCATCTTTCGCCTGATGGGAAACAATTGGTCTATGTTTCGTATCCAGCCCAGGTTCCTGCCAATTCCCATCCTCATAACCAACGCATATTGTTACAGCAACAGCAAATCAATTCTTCTGAACAGAAAGTTTTGGCCTATATTTACGGTGGACAAGGGACAATGAATGTTCCCTCCTGGAGCCCGGACGGGAAAATGATCGCTTTTGTTTCTTATACTTACGGAGATCCGAATTTTTAAAACGAGGGATATGGATTTTGTAATTGTCAAAAAATTATTGCTAATCTGTCTTATATGGATGATTCCCGAATGGAGTTGTCAGGCATCTTCAGCTCCCTCTTCTGTTGGAGTAAAAAATTACCAGGTTACTTTTGGCCCGTGTTATGATAATTTTTTACCCGGCAGTTTAAATCGAATGGAGATTACCTTTAAAAATAATTCCACGGGAAACTTGCTTGTTAGCCAGGAATTAGCGGTTCTGGACAGTTCCGGAATGAAGGTTTGGAAAACAATCATAAATATTGATATGGCTTCGTCCGGAGTCTCCGCTATTCCACTTTTGATTCCTGTTCCTAAAATACAGGGAAGATTTACACTTACCCTTGGCCGCTCTTCGGATATAAATTCAGGCCCAATTCCTTCTGCCGTTTTCAATGTTATCCAACCTAAAAAATCGCCCCGTTTATCGAAGATACTTGTTTATTCGCCAGATTCTGACGCAGGGCTGAATGTATTTCTTAAAACCTGGGGTATTAAAGCGCCGATGCTTTCATGGGCTCAGGTGCTGCTTTGCGGGAAAATAAGCTGGCGGCGGTTCGCTGAGGGTGATCCGGAGATTACCCAATTGGTTGCAAGGGCGTTGAAACGGGAGATGTCGGTGATCTTTCTCGATTTCGACCCATCCGTTCCGGCAGAATCTGCCCGAAAGAAAGTGATGCTTCCTTTTGGTGTGACGGTGAATTTTATTTCCGGAAAAACTCCCGAAATGAGCTTTGTTTTAAAATCAGTCTACCCGGAGCTCAATTATAACCTGAAATCAGATCATGTCTTTAGATGGAATGGTTTTGACGGAATTACTGTTCCTTCGACAGATTTGCTTTTTGAAGGGAAAGGGGTGAAGATCAGTGCTTATGCTACTTCAGGAGAGAGCTCTAAACGGTTTCCGGTGGTTGAGCTGACACCCAAAAATGGGAAAGGGAAACTCTATTTAAGTCAGCTTATTATGGATGGAAGGCTTGAAGAACCGATTCAATTGGGGCGCTATAAACCTGGGATTCCGGAATATGATCCAATGGCCGTACAGTTTTTATTGAATTTGATTTCTGCATCTGTTGGCGACAATTTATTGAAATAGTCTAGGTCTGTTCTGATCGGATTAATTCATTATCTTAATTTTCTTATTTTTGTTGCCATTCCAACGATTCAAAATTAACACAACTAAAATTAAACGTTATGAATTTCAAAAAATTTGTAGTCATTCCCTTGTTTATTGCAGTGCTTGCATCCTTGTTTATCGCGCTTGACCAATTGATCAGTCCCTTAATGCCAATTGCTGGCAATAACACTTTTGGGTGGGTAACCTTTCAGGCATGGGCTATGTATTTTCTGGCCGGAGGTACCGTAAAAGGTGGACTTCGTACCTTTTTTGGTTATGCATTGGGAATTCTCTCCGCCATACTGATCATTAAACTGGCAGGTGTTTTAGGCTCAACGGGTTTCTGGGCAATTCCGCTGGCAGTACTTGTGATGGTGGTTCCGATGTGTTCCATGGAGAGGGCACATTCGTTAATCGATTTTGTCCCTGCCATTTTTGTTTCATCTGCGGTATTCTTCGCATTTGGACAAATTTACGGGAAGACTACAACAGATGCCTCATCGGCCATAACCATCCTTGTTTACTGTGCAATTGCCATGGTCTTAGGGTATCTTACGGTTAGTATTAGAACAGCTTACGAGAAGAAGATGGCAAAATAAAACGTACCAATAAAAATTTCGCGCATGGTACGTAGTGAAACGCAAAGGACTTATATTGATCACTTTGAGATATTATATAACTCTTTTTTCATGCTAAGCCGCCAAGAAGCCAGGTGTAATTTCTTAGTCTCTTGGCGGCTCTTATAAAACTCGTATTAATCTTTTCTGCAAATCTTGCGGTACTTCCCAGTCTTGATGATCTTTTTTGCTAAAAGTCTAACAGCTTAATTGACTATTTTTACCATGATCCTCCGGCGCCGCCTCCGCCAAAGCTGCCTCCGCCGAATCCTCCGAAGTCACCGCCACCGGAATCTCCACCTCCGCCGCCCGAAAAATCGTTCCAGGATCCACCGCTCCGACCACCGCCAAGAAGATCCATAAGCAGTAAGCCACCGAGGAATCCCTGGCCGCTGCTGATGCCCCGTGAGGAATTGCCTGCACGTTGAAAAATGAAGATGATTGCCAAAACAACCATGATAATAATAAATCCTCCGGAACCAGATTTCCCTTTTTTATTGACGGCTTTAATATATTGGTCTGCTGTGTATTCTCCTGCTGTGAGCGAGATTAGTACGTCTGTACTTCGGTTAAGTCCGGTAAAATAGTCATTCTTTTTAAATGCCGGCAGCAATTCCGCTCCCACTAGTGCCTGGCGTGCTACCGCATCGGGTACAACAGCTTCGAGACCGTAACCGACTGCTACGAAGACCTCACCTCTTTCGCTGCCTGTTCTGGGCTTAACCAGAATTAGTATTCCGTTATTCTTGCCTTTTTGACCGATTCCCCACTTCTCTGAAAGTTTTATGGCATAATCAGCCTTGTCATATCCTGACAGACTTCTTACCGTCACAATTGCAATTTGCGTTGAAGTCCTTTGGTTAAAACTGACCAGCTTGTTTTCGAGCATTGCTTTTTGCTGCCCTGATAGTACCCCGGCCAAATCGTTTACCAGACGGGGAGGCTCCGGGCGTTCCGGAAATTCACCCTGCGCGCGGCAGATCTGGCAAAATAAGAGCGCCATAAAAAGCGTCAATAGCGCTGAATTAAGCCTTAATTGATTGTTTTTCATTATTTTCCGTATGAGATTTCATCTGATAGTTCATTCACATCATCGGTTTGCCAGGGAAAGTACTGTTTGAGATGCTCCCCTGTCTTTTCAATACCCCTGATAATCCCCTGGGAATATTCATTTTTAATGAAATGACCAATCATGATCTCTTTGATCTCGTCCCAGAAGCCTTTGGGAACCACTTTATTTATTCCTGAATCACCAATAATCGCAAACTTACGGTCATTGATCGAAAGGTAAATCAGAACACCATTACGCTCCTTGGTTTCGTGCATTTTGAGCTTTTTGAACAGCCATGCTGCCCGGTCAAGTACCTCTTGCTTACAGGAACTTTCAATATGGACGCGAATCTCACCGCTGGTCTGGTGCTCGGCACCTTCAATTGCCTCCTTGATTAATCTTTCATTCTCTTTTCCGAGAAAATCTTTGGGGTTCATCGTGGCGAAATTAGAATTGAACTTTTGGGGCCTTTTCTGCCCCTTTTTCGGCTTCAAAATAGGCCTTCTTCTCAAAGTTACGCATTGAAGCGATAATCATATTGGGGAATTGACGGATATAAGTATTGTAAGTTCTTGCTATCTCGTTGAATTTCTGCCGCTCAACAGTAATTCGGTTTTCTGTCCCCTCGAGTTGTGCCTGAAGATTCAGAAACTGTTCGTTGGCTTTCAAATCGGGATATTTTTCCACAACAACCATCAATCGGCCTAAAGCTGAAGACAAACCACCCTGTGCCTGCTGGAACTGCTGCATCGAAGCCTGGGTAAGTTTGGTCGGATCAACAGTTACCTGAGTGGCTTTTGCTCGCGCTTCAATTACAGCGGTAAGGGTTGATTTCTCAAAATCAGCATAACCCTTAACCGTATTGACCAGGTTCGGAATCAAATCAGAGCGGCGTTGGTAGACATTTTCGACCTGTGACCACGAAGCGGCTACCCCCTCATCCATCGATACCATTTTATTACCAGTTGAGATTCCCCAAGAGAATGCCCAGAATACCAAAACTACAATTACAATAAGTACAATTATTCCTGTTTTTTTCATTTTATTTGCTTTTAAATACGAAATAGAATCACTTTCTAAACTATTGGGTGTGAAATTAATCAACAAATTGAAATAGAGAATAGTTTTAAGGTTATTAATTTCTGACGATTTGATTTATTTCCCTATGTTTATTTGTTAAATTGAAAAGGATGAAACCGGGCGGCTTCATCCTTTTACTAAAACTAACCAAACTAACTAACCTAACTAAACCTAAACTTATGAAAAAAAATGTATCACAAAGATAGAGGCGTTGTAAGTGATTTCCAAATTATTAATGTTAACAAAAGGTAAATTTTGCGTTACTTGTTTCTGATCTTCAGATGCATTGTTAAAGATCGGGAAAAACCAGATGTTTGGAATCTGATCTCCTGATCAGAAATAGATTTCCGGTAGTGGATTAACTGTTTTTTAGATCCTGATATTTTGGAAATATGTATTACGTTTAGTAGGTTTGCCACGCTTTTTTTACATTATTGACCCGCCTGCGTGTCCTCATTGAATGATAATCATTATTAATTGCTAACGAATGTTTGAATCTGCCCCGATCAGGAAATTAAGTTTGAGATTTAGCGTTTTGCGGTATTCTCTGTTTCACTTTTCCATCTTTTCAATATTTTTGGGCTTACTCTTATTCTTCCCTGAGATCAATATTGCTTCAGCTTCACCGAATTCTTTCTCACAGGAAACTAATACTAAAGTGGTACGTGATGGTAAGTTGCTCCGGAGTGAATTGTGGCAGCCATTCGATGCCTTAAAAGTGAAGGGAGACTTTTTCGTTTCACCCAAAGGTGATGACCGCTGGTCCGGAACTCTTGATGAGCCAAATAAAACCCATACTGACGGCCCTTTTGCAACCATTGCCAGAGCCAAACTTGCTGTACGTGATCTGAAGGCAAAGGTTTATCTGCCAAAAGGTAAGGCGATTGATGCCCGGTATGCCGGCTCCTCTCATCCATTTGGCAAAGGAAAGGATATCGTTGTTTTTATACGGAATGGTTTTTATCCTCTTTCCGAACCCCTGGTCTTTACTCCGGAAGATGGGGGGGAACGAGTAGAAACCAATCTTCCTTCTGGAGCGTTCGAATGGCACCATTTACGTGACAACTATGTTACCTATGCAGCATACCCTGGTGAAAAACCGGTAATTTCAGGCGCTGTTCCTGTTAAAAACTGGGAAAAGAGAGGCAATGTCTGGGTGGCTCCTTTTAACCTGAATGAGGTATCCTCCTTAAATGCTAATGGGAAGAAGCAAATTCTGGCCAGATTTCCCAATGAAGGGTACCTGACCCTACGTAAGACCCCCGCCTCAACCTCTGAAATCCCGTTTAAATCCGGTGATCTTAAGAATTGGAAGGATATGGAAGATAACCGCATAGTGATTTTGCTCAGGTGGCGAACTGCATATAATTCAATCAAAAACGTTGACGAGAAAAATCAAATAGCTTATCTTAAGGAACCCGAAGATGGCCCGGGAAAAAACAATGGGCTTCTGGTCGTACCACCGCGGTACTATATCGAGAATATAAAAGAGCTTCTGGATGCGCCGGGAGAGTGGTTTTTTGACAAAAAGCGCCACGAAATCAGCTATATCCCTGAAAATGGGATTTTCGATCCCAACCGGGCAAATCTCTCTGTCCCCCAAATCAATCAACTTGTTCAGATCGCAGGAAATGAAGAGAATCCGGTTCGGAACCTGCGGTTTTACGGTCTGGTCTTCGAAGGGGCAAAAGAGAACTTCCGGAATTTCCCCCATCACTACGAACCTACTCCAGGTTGTATCGCGATTACCTGGGATTTTGCTACGGATTGCGAGTTTGCCAATTCTGAATTGCGTGCCTGCGGTGGAGTAGGGATGTCAGTTGACGAAGGATGTTATGGAATGCGTATTTTCAATAATACCTTTGATGGACTGGAGCAAGGGGCTTTAAGCGTGAGCGGGACAGGAGATCTGAAGAACGGAAAACTGATTCAGATTACCCGGGAAACGCTTGTGGACCACAATATTTTCTCATCCTGCGGACTTGGTGGCGGAATCACGCTGGGCATCGGAGGAACTATTCATACCACCATCTCGCATAATTATTTCACCAAATCAGGGAGGCCATACACGATGGATATTGGCTCTGGTGGACTTGAAGGGACAGTAACTGGCGATGTCGTCATTGAATACAATCATTTTGAGGATGTTCAGCAGGATGCGGATGACGCAGGAGTAATTGTGGTCACGGGGATGACCACCAATTCTTCAGTACGGAATAACATCATTCACCGGGTACATCGCGGATTCTTCAGCGATAATGTCGCCTTCTGGTTCGACAACATGTCGAGCAATTGGACTGTGAAGAACAACATTTATTTTGATCTCGAACAGGGGGATATGAAGACTTGCGGCACCTATCTGATCAACAATGACTATTCCGATAATTTTTTGATTGAATCTCCGGCCAAATTGCCTGAGCAATTTATTGACGGGTCTCCAAACTTTAGTTGTTCAAATTTGCAGATAACCTTGAATGGTAAACCGATTAATGGTCCCGTCCCGGCAGGTTCATTAGTCAAGGTACAGGCTGATATCACTAATTCCGGAAGTTCAGGGGTTTCCCGGGTGCCCCTATTGTCAGACAGGAAGGTGATTGAAGAAAAGCCGTTTCCGGTTATCCGGAATAACACACGGACCATCGAATTTGAATTAAGACTTAATGATCAGGGTAGCGAGGAGATCTCCATTGGAGAAACTAAACCGCAGTCAATTGTGGTACTGGGTGAAAAGCCAAAAATTGCTTTTGACAGGATAAGGCTTTCAGAAGAGCGGTTGCTTGCCGGAGAGAGCATCCGTATTACTGCCATTGCCACCAACCTTCTTTCAACCGGTATTGAATCGTCAATACCATTGTTGGCCAATGGTAAAGAGACGATGAGTCTGGATCTCTCCCTGAAGGGGAAAGAGTCGAAAGAGATTTCCTTTGATCTTAATCCTGAAGCTGGTGATTATCAGATCCGTATCGGGAACAGTGAGGTGGTGTGCTTAAAGGTTCTCAGAGGCAAAGAACTTGATTTGACCAAACAAAAATTGTATACCTACATATCGCCCAAGTCCAAACCCTCGGATGTTGAGGTGATTCAAAAGGAGAACAGGTATATTCTGAAAGCCAGCGGATGGGATTTTTACCATGCAGAAGATGCCTATGCGACTGTTTATCTTAAGAAATTAAGAGGTGACTTTGTCTCTACTGCAAAGATCGCTTCATTTGGAAATCGCACCAGTGAATGGTTCCGGTCCGGACTATTCGTCAGAAATGACATCAGTAAGAGTTTTGATGTAGATAGGGGTAGCCTGGGTTCTGTGCTCATGTTCAGTACTCCGGGACGTGCCGGAATAGAATACGATGAGTTTGCAAATGGATGTATGCATAAGGCTGTCAGCGAGAACCTTCCTGAAAATTCGCCAACCCCGGTATGGGTTCGCCTTGAACGGCACGGGGATCGTTTTACCGGTTATGTAAGCCTTGACGGTAAAACATGGATCATAAAACGACAGACAAACCTGATTCCCGGAATCGAAAAAGCGATAGATCTTGGATTAGCGGCAGGATCCCCCGATCAGAAACAATATACTGTAGAATTTGAGGATTGGAAGATAAAGGTTGAGGATCGGTAGAGCCAAGGCATCCCTGGACTCTACAACAATTTGGCATACTGCATATTATAATGGAATTTTAATTAATCCATGAATTTTCAGGAATTCGACCCCACCATCAAAAATCATCTGGATCCCAATTGTAGCAATAATTAACCCGATTATTCGAACCAGCGCTGACATTAAATTAAGTTTAATCAAAACTTTCCCTATATTCTTCGCGAAAAGCATGATTAACAAGTTTACAGCGAGCGCGGCAAATACCGCTGAAACAGTAACCAGAGAGCCGTATTGTGCAGGAAATGTGACAGTTGCGGTAATGGTTCCCGGGCCGGCTATCATCGGAATAGCAATAGGTACTGATGAGATATCCCGGATACTCACATCTTTTCCGAGATTGATCAATACTCCCTGGTGAAGTGCCATCCAGCCACTGTAGACAAGCACCATTCCACAGGTTACCCGAAATGAGTAAAGTTCAATCCGGAAAACATAGGTAAAAATTAAGTTTCCCAAAAACAGGAAAAAAACCAAAATTATAAATGCTGTGATAGTGGATTTAATGGATATATATTTTAATTCACTGTCATTCAGTTGATTTTGCAGCGAATTAATAAGAAATATTTTCTGAATGGGATTAATCAGAGCCAGCAGCGTAATAAATGAACTGATAAAATACGCTGCCTTAAATGTAAAGATGGTGTCAGAAAAGATCATGGCAGCAAAGTTATTAAACTTAGGAACCAATTTGGAGTTTGGGCTCACCTCTTTTTTAAAGATTCTTAATCCTGTGACTTCGTCAACAGGGAATAATCATTTTCCACGGATTAGGAATAAATTATGGAATTTCACAAAGTCTTTAGAATAATGACTTTGTGAAATGGCAATCCGCAAAACATCGCAAATCAGATAGGGTTGGGCAATCCATCTTTCAGTTTAAATATTCAAATGCAAATAACATACCATCATTCTTCACATTCAATTTCAAGTATCCTGCATTGCTTAAACCATCCTCAAGGGCATCCATGGTAAGGTACCAGGTATTCCCAAATAATTTTGCATTATGGATATGGTCGTGGCCCGTAATTACCATATCTACCCGGTACCTGGTGAATAACTCCATCAAAACCTGTAATTCTTCAACCAACGGATTCGTACTGTCGGTGTATCTGAACCGAAAAAAATTGTCGTGTGTAAAAATGATGCAATGGCGGTAATCCGGGCGTGTGTTTTCCAGCAATTGAGTCAGCCATGCGAGTTGTTTATCCCCCAAGGTTCCTCCTGCATTGTCGAGACAGATGCACAAGTCCGTGGCTACAGTCGTTTTAACAGTAAAGAGATAGGTGGATGATCCAAACCGGGTGTAGAATTCATTCCACCCCTCGTAATGAAGATCATGATTGCCAACGATGGGGAATGTTATTAATGTATCCTTATCGGGCAAATGTTGCTGAAATAAGGTATAGTCTCCGGCATGACCATTCGTCAAATCGCCCACCATCACTACCGCAGAGACATTTGTGGTTCTGGCAATATTAAAGAAACGATCCAGATTGATAGTACTCCCCACATGGCTATCTCCCATGCTAAGTAAAGTATAATCATCGTTAGGTACATCGATAACTTTGAAATGATGGTTACTATTCCATGCAACAGATTGCTCAAATCTCAGATTAACAGATTTATATGACACAAACATGCCGGTTAATGCAGTCTCTTTGAAACACGCGGTATATACCAGAGTGACTATCAAAAGGGCGATTATTCTTTTGTATATCGGAGAGTCCATATAATTCCTGTTCTAAAAAAGAATCCAAAATAATTCACGGCCAGATTTGTAGCTCCGGCACTTTTATACCAGGCCTGAACATAGATAGATAAGGGTGTTCTCAACCTATATAGACCATTTAACCTGAGCATTGGATTAGTTTCCTGTTCTATCAGAAAATTGTCAATGTTGGTCAGAGTAAATCCGACATTCCATTGACTATCCCTTGGTTTTAGTTGATAACCCAGTGAATACGTAAGATTCAGGATCTCATGTAATTTGATGGCATTATTTTCAATCCCATATTCCCGGATTGCCTTTTGCCTAAATGCATAAGTTCGGAAATTTGAGCCTATCGAAAATTCAAAGTGGTTATTTTCATGCTTTAACAGCCCCCCCCAATTGGCCTCACGGAGTAGTTCAGAGAAGGGGGTAATTATCCAAAATCCGGTGATTCCCAAATGGAAATGGCTTATCATAAAATTCCTTGAGCCGCTTATGGAAAATCCTGAAAAAACACTCTTATTGGTATTCTTCAAATCTGCCTGAAACCCGGACTCCAATAAATTATTGCCAAATTGATACCTTCCCAGTCCGGCTGTTTTAATAAATAATCCCTTCCACACATTATTCTCACCCAAATCAGTATAAAAGTTTAATTTGAGTTGTGCCGATAGATCAAAACAACCGATCAAAAGAAGACAAACAAGGACCAGACTTAAACTTATCTTCGAATTCATGATGATTTTACCTTAAACCTTACATGATTCAATTCCCGGAAGCGATCTGAAGTCTTTTTAAAGATACAAAAAATAATCAGGAAATTTGTAGTAAATGATCATTTTACGTTCATATTTAGAACAAATTTGTTAACTTAGCTATATGAACCACCGAAAATTCATTCTTTCTGTAATGTTTTTAGCTTTTGCCTTATTCTGTTTCTCTCAACGTGACAGTCCCGGCAGACTCTCAGATTCCTTAAATCTGAAAGTCTCCTATAACAGTTCTCTCATTTATCCGGGAGCCAGGTTGGGTGCAGAATATTCTGTAAAATCGTTTAATGTGGCTAAAACTAAAAAATCAGGAAAGAAGAAGGATTTTGATAAGGAACGATTTGTCTCGGCCAATTTGGGTTGGTATCATCATCCGAATTTTCAGGATAACATGTATCTTACCGGAGGCTGGACCATGAGACGCACACATTCAAAGGGTTTTTTTACTGAGGTTTCGCCTGAAATCGGTTTAAGCCGCACTTTTTTGGGAGGTACGACCTACAAAGTGGATAACAACGGAAATGTTTCTGTCGTCAAACTTGCTGGTTATTATTATGCACTTCTTACTGTGGGTGGGGGAGTAGGTTACGATTATTCGAAAGTAAAACACAAACCATTTATTCTTTTCTATAAATTGAATCTACTTTCGATGTATCCTTATAACAGCACGATTTATGTAAGGCCGGCAATGGAAATTGGATTAATTTACAAGCTTCGTTTCATAGGTAATGTTAAGTCAAAATTATAACCTGATGCAACGTATAATAGGTTATCTGCTATTGCTTCTAATGGTCTCCTGTCAAAAAGAGAAGATCACCATTGGAACCAATGTATCTGAAACATTTTACCTTAACAATGCCGGCGCTTCAATGCGTCTCCTGGTACAGGGAAACACATTAAGCCACACTTTTCTGATTATTGTGCACGGCGGACCAGGCGAAGGATCTTTTGTTTACAACACTAAATATATTACGTACCATATTGAAAACAAATTTGCTGTTGTTTATTGGGATCAAAGGGATGCAGGTGCATCACAGGGGAATTCAAACGGGAATAACCTTAATTTGCCTCAAATGACCGATGACCTTAAAAAGGTTATTGAGCTTATTAAGTACAGGTATGGAGAAAACTCAAGTGTGTTTATTTTGGGACACAGTTTTGGGGGTCTTTTAACCTCCTCGTTTATGACTACCGGCGAGAATCAAACAATGGTTAAAGGCTGGATTATGGTAGATGGTTCACCAAACTACCCACTGAATGATACCTTGACCAGGCAGATGCTTTTAAGAGTTGGACAACAACAGATTGCCTTAAACGATCATGTAAATAACTGGACTCCAATTATTAACTATTGCAACGCCCATCCTGGCAATTTCACGCTTGCAGAATCCAATCAACTTGAATCCTATGGAGCAGATGCAGAAACATATATTTCAGAAGTTAACCAATTTAACTTGTTATCTGCAATGGAAGCGAGTTCGTTGATTGACTTTTTACCAATAACAGCCGTATTGGTAAATTATTTATACTCATCAGATGCAAGCTTTAATGCTGTTTTAGATAAAACACAGTTTTCGACGTTACTTTACAAAATAGTTACTCCGACCTTATTATTATACGGGGAATATGATTTTATCTGTCCCAAAGAATTGGGGGAGGAGGTTTATAACAGGATTTCCACAAATGACAAAAAAATGGTAATTTCTCCCGTAAGTGGCCACAATTTCATGTTTCAGGATGAAGTTTTGTTTTGTAATGAGGTGGATAATTTTATTGCAAAGTATAGATGATTAGGATTCAAATACAGCTTCATCCTTAAAAGAATACTATCTTCCCTTTATATCGCTAGTCAGAAGACATAAGCTTAAGGCGGCATTTGCTGGCATTTACTGGCATTTACTGATGAAATTAATTGCCTAAATTTGATCTTTCTGACCTACACCGCCTTGGGACCGGGAGGAATCAAAGTTATAAAATTCTGAATTAACATTTAAGGCCATTTAAATTTTGTATTCAATACAGGCTTTCGTAAGTTTGTATCACTCACCTAAACTTTTCATCCCTGATCAACAGTCAAATGGCTGATTAATGATAAAACTATGTTGGAATTTCATCCTGAAAAAGGACAAAGTGCTGATAAATTGGCCGACCTTACAATGTTGTTCTGCGGTGTCGTTACTGCCTTCACGGGTGGAATAGTTTTGATATTGTGGGTTTTGGGCTTTTTTAACCATATTCATCCTGGCCAAAGGCTTATCCCGATGGCTGATGAGACTGCTATGCTTTTTCTGGTATTTGGTTCGATATTCGCATTTTATCGTGAAGGTCAAAAAAACAGAATATTGCATTTTGCGATAAGCTTTATTGCCGCTTTATTGTTCATCAGTTCCTTATTAATCCTTACGGATATTGCCACCGGTAATACATTCAATTTAAGAAATTTCCTGGGGTTGCAATCTGTCATGGTGGAAAGTATTCAGTCCGGTACTATGTCTTTTCTTTCGGCAATTTGTTTTATCCTGATATTCCTGGCACTTTTAATGCTCCAATGCAAATCAAAACAAATTTCGGTAATTTTTAGTGCTTTGACCCTTTTCATAGGGTATATTGTACTTGTTGGATATGAGTACAAGGTTCCCATTCTTTATGGGGGATCTGTAATCCCTATGGCATTGCTTTCTTCTTTGTTATTTATAACGGCTTCAATTGGATTGCTGGTTGCAGCCGGAAAACAAACTTACCCGATCAAATATTTTGTCGGAGATTCCTTCATGGCCAAATTGTTAAGAGTTTTGATTCCTGCTATTTTTATTTTGTCTCAGGTGCAGGGTTTTGTGCTGTCTCTCTATTCGGGGACTTTTGGAAGTTCTTTTGGACTCATTAACGGCATTTCCACCATATTTGTGCTCCTGATATCTGGAATCGTTATATTTTCGATCTCCCGTTCCATTGGTAATTCAATAGATAAAAATTTTGCAGATCTGAAGAAAGCTGAAGAAAAGATCCGTGAAAGCGAAGAAAATTTTCGTAAAATATTCGAAAATAACTCCGCAGCAATTGCAATTATCGAACAGAATAAAACCGTAGTCATGGTCAATGACCAATTTTGTAAGATTAGTGGTTACTGTAAGGATGAAATGACTGGAATGAGTTGGACTCAGTTAATACCACCTAAGGACCTTGAACGGTTAAAGGAATTTAATCAACAACTATTGGCTAACCCCATCCACAGCCCCAAAAGTTCCGAATTTACATTTTATCACCGGAACGGAAATATCCGGAATGTTGCCATGTGGGTTACAATGTTATGGAATGGAAAGTTATTGGCTTCATTTGTAGATATGACCGACCGGAAGATTGAGGAGCAGAAGTTATCCCAGTTTGCTGCTGTGGTGGAATCTGCCAACGATATAATTATTAGCAAAACCCTGGAAGGTATAATCACAAGTTGGAATAGGGGGGCAGAATTAGCTTACGGGTACTGTGCCTCTGAAATGATTGGTCAGCCAGTTAACTTATTGGCTCCTCCAGAATCAGAGGATCAAATGCTTCAGATCCTTGAAAAAATTAAATCCGGAATTTCTTTTGAACATTTTGAATCAACCCGCCAACGGAAAGACGGTCAACTTATTGAGGTGTCAATTTCTGTTTCTCCGATAAAAAACGGGGAGGGTGAGATTATTGGTGCATCCACAATCGGCCATGACATTTCGGTGCGTAAAAAGATAGAAGAAGAACTAAGATCCAAAACCGAACAGTTAATTCGAATCAATGCTGAAAAGGATAAGCTATTCTCCATAATTGCCCATGACCTGCGAAGCCCTTTTAGCGGTATTCTCGGTTTGACGGATGCAATGGCCAATGACCTGCCCAATTTAAGTCTTGTCGAGATTCAGGAAATTTCGATAGTTCTACATAAATCTGTAAATAATTTGTACAACTTACTTGAGAATTTATTGGAATGGTCCTACATGCAAAGAGGCTTTACCAATTTTGATCCGACAAATTTTTTCCTGCACCCCAGGATTATTGAGTGTTTGGGGCTCAGCATTGCCGCCGCGGCTAAAAAAGAGATTGAAATTGCGTTCGACATCCCTAACGATTTACAGGTTTTTTCAGATTCCAATATGTTTGGAAGTATCATTCGGAATATAACTAACAATGCAGTGAAATTTACCCCCAAACGAGGCAAAGTAATCCTTTCTGCAAAGCTGGTTGATGGAAAGAACATAGAAATCTCAGTGCAGGATACGGGTATTGGGATGAGTAAATTTATCCTGGATAACCTTTTTTCAATTGATGTGAATACAGGCCGAAAGGGAACCGGCGGTGAATCGAGCACCGGCCTGGGTTTGATCATCTGCAAGGATTTTATTGAAAAACATGACGGGAAATTATGGGTCGAAAGTGAAGAGGGAAAAGGAAGCATTTTCCGGTTTACCATTCCCTCAAAAATGAACGATTAATATTATCCACTAGTTCGATTTAATCTACACAACTGTTTCCGTCCAAAGGAATAAACCCAGTGAGGTTGATCTGGAAAATCATATCAACTGATTAACAGCCGTATACGTTTGTGTGGCATGAAGAATGACACCCCTGGATAACAACCAAAAGTTGAATGAAAAATAAATAATCTGATTTTTGATTTTTTTTCAGAATTTTTATTTTTGCCTCCCGTATTTTAAATTAATAACTAATTAAGGAGGATTTTTACATGTCAACACAAATTAAATGGCTACGACTGTTCTTATCCCTGTTACTTGGGATACTCTGGTTTAACAATTACGCAAATCAGCCGGACGAGAGTGTGAATCTGTACACACCCTACACGAAAATTTCGGTTCCGCCCGGGGAATCGGTTGATTATGCCATCGATGTAATCAATAAAAGCAAGGAGCTTAAAAATGTGGATATTTCGGTAACCGGAATGCCCAGGGGATGGAATTATGTTTTAAAATCGGGGGGATGGACCATCCGGCAACTCTCTATACTCCCCGGAGAGAAAAAGAGCTTTTCCCTCAAGGTGGAGATCCCTTTGAAAGTCAATAAGGGGAATTACCAGTTTAAGGTTATAGCAGGTGGATTTGATTCGATGCCACTTGTGATAAACATCTCTGAGCAGGGAACCTTTAAAACTGAATTTACTACGGGGCAGCCGAACATGGAAGGACATTCGAACTCAAATTTTACCTTCAGCGCAGTCCTCAAAAACCGTACAGCAGACAAACAACTTTACGCTTTAATGGCTGATTCCCCACGGGGTTGGAATGTAACTTTTAAGTCTGGTAATCAGCAGGTAACCTCTGTTGCCTCAGAGGCAAACTCGACTACCCCCGTGATTCTAGAAGTAAAACCGCCCGAAAAAGTTGAGGCCGGGAAATATAAAATCCCGGTTAATGCCACAACCAACAGCTCATCCGCTAACCTCGAGCTGGAGGTGGTGATCAGAGGTTCATATTCCATGGAACTGACTACCCCGTCGGGGTTGTTGAGCACGAATATTATAGCTGGTGAATCGAAGCGGGTTGAACTTCTACTCAAGAACACCGGATCATCTGAACTTAGCGATCTTACATTGCAATTCAATGCCCCCGTGAATTGGGATGTCGTTTTCGATCCCAAAAGGATTGACCGTCTGCAACCAGGTAAATCGGAACAGATATTTGCAACGATAAAAGCGGACAAAAAGGCTATTCCGGGGGATTACGTAACGAATATGGATGCCAAAACACCGGAGGCCTCCTCCAAAATTGCGTTCAGAATCTCTGTAGAAACACCAATACTTTGGGGTTGGATTGGCGTGCTGATCATTCTTGTCGCCCTGGGTAGTGTCTATTATCTGTTTCGTAAATATGGAAGGAGGTAGACCGTGGACGGTAATATTATCGAACTGGTTGATCTTAACAAACAATACGGATCATTTAAAGCAGTCAGTAATCTCAATCTAAAAATTCGCAAAGGTGAGATTTTTGGCCTGCTTGGACCAAACGGCGCGGGCAAATCAACGACAATCCTGATGTTACTTGGATTGACAGAACCCACCTCCGGATCAGTCAGGGTGTGCGGTTTTGACCCAACCACTAATCCGCTGGAAGTAAAGAGCAGGGTGGGTTATTTGCCCGAGGATGTCGGATTTTATTATAACCGGAGTGGTTTTGAAAATCTTATGTTTACGGCTCGGCTAAACAGACTCTCGGGTAGAGAGGCAAAACTGAAGGTATTTCAACTTTTGGAACGGGTTGGATTGTCTGCCTCATCCGGAAAAAATACGGGTAAATATTCCCGGGGAATGCTGCAGCGTCTGGGTCTTGCAGACGTGCTGATCAAAAACCCGGAGGTGATTATTTTGGACGAACCTACTTTAGGCCTGGATCCTACCGGCGTACGGGAATTTCTTGATTTAATTGTTGAGCTAAGCAAAGAGGAGGGGTTGACGGTACTTTTTTCTTCTCACGATCTGCATCATGTTCAGCAGGTTTGTGACAGGGTAGGACTATTTATCTCCGGTAAATTAATTGCCGAAGGTGATATCCAAACCTTGTCGAAGATATTATTTACCCAAAGTCCGTTTCTCATTGAAGTGGGTCTCTCCCTAACTGATTCTGATGATTCAGATCTAAAGGATCAGGGATCTTCATCAGAGTGGCTAATGAAGGTCTTGCAAAAAATCGGGGGGATATCCGGGGTTAACCGTAAGGAAGATATTTATCAGATCGCAAGTTCATACGATGCAACCTCCGAAATTGCCAGGGCAATTATGGAATCTGGTGCACAACTGAGTTATCTGAATAAGAAGGAATATGGACTTGATGAAATTTACTATCGCTATTTTGAAGGAGGTGAAAATCATGAATAATCCGGAAAAACAAATAAGCCATTCCCATGAAGCTATGAATGTAATTGCCAGTCGCATTGGGCCATGGTTCAGGACGTTGATTCACAATAGGGAAGAAAATGAAAATCCTCATCCATTCAGGGTCATTGTAAACAAGGAGGTTGCCGATCATGTAAGGAGTCTCAGGTTCCTGATCTTAATTGCAATCATTGCATTGACATGCCTTGGTTCGATGTATACAGCGTTATCGAACATTGACAAAGCTGTAAAACCGAATGATCCGGAGGGAACATTTTTCTTTCTGAAACTGTTTACAATTTCTGATGGAACCCTCCCTTCTTTTTTTGTATTTATCAGCTTTCTCGGCCCCTTGCTTGGTATTAGCCTTGGATTTGATGCCATCAATTCCGAGCAAAATAACGGGACGCTCAGCCGTATTCTTTCGCAGCCAATCTATCGTGATTATCTGCTCAATGCCAAATTTTTAGCCGCTTTAATCGTTATAAGCGTTATGTTTTTCGCGCTCGGATTTCTGGTAATCGGCTTTGGATTAGTTGTGATAGGGATACCACCTACCCCTGAAGAGTTTCTGCGAATTGTGTTTTTTATCGTGCTAAGCATACTTTATGTTGCCTTTTGGTTGAATTTATCCGTGTTATTTTCGACTAAATTCCGGCAACCTGCAACATCGGCGCTCTCGGGAATTGCCGTCTGGTTGTTTTTTACGGTATTCTACAGAATGATAATCAATTTGATAACCAAGGTATTTGCCCCTTCCCAGTATGCGGCAGCATCTCAAATTGTCAATTTTGAGGAATTAAAAATAAGTTTGTTAAGGTTAATGCCCAATGAGCTCTTCAGTGAAGCCACTACAACATTATTAATGCCATCCGTTCGCAGCCTCGGACCTTTGACGATGGAGCAGGTTTATGGAACAATTCCGGGTCCGTTGCCGCTTGGTCAGAGTTTACTCCTCGTTTGGCCACAGGTAACCGGACTTATTGCTGCAACCGTTTTTTGTTTCGTTTTATCCTATATCTCATTCATGAAAAGGGAGATCCGGGCAAGATAGATTCACAGGTAAAACCCACAATACAGAGCCGTCTCAAACAAAATGGGGCGGCTCTTTTATTGGCGGATATCAGGATTCATTTTTGCCGTGAAGTAACATGTTAACCGCTTCATTGAAGGAACCGGCCGGGATAATCTCTCCCGAATTCACAAAAAAGATCTCATCAGCATTCTCTATGGTATTTAAACGGTGGGCTATGATTACACGTGTGGTTGACTCCGGGAGTTTCTGAAGAATATTGTCGAGCAATCGTTCGGTAACCGTATCAATATTTGCGGTTGCTTCATCCAGAATAAGTAACTCTGGCTTCCGAAGAACAGCCCGAATAAAGGCAATGAGCTGCTTTTGTCCAAGACTAATGCTGTCACCTGTTGTCTGTACCCTGGTATTGAGCCCCTGATCGAAACGTTCCAGTAAGCCCTCGAGTCCGGCTTCCAGGATCGCTCCGGAGAGTTGTTCGTCTGAGAAACTCTTATATCCTGGATTTCCGTAAAGAATGTTGTCTCTTACTGTCCCGGAAAACAGAAAAGGTTCCTGGAGGATGAACCCTATTTTTTTGCTTCTCTCCTCCGGGGAGTATGAACGGATATCCCGTCCATTCAAAAATATCGTCCCTTTGGTTGTATCGTATAATCTTGAGATGAGTGATGCGGTAGTCGTTTTTCCGCCCCCTGTCGGCCCTACAAAAGCATAGGTTTTACCTCGTTCCAGTTCGAAATTTACCTTGTGCAAAACATCCTTGCCACCAGGATATCTGAATGAGACATTCCGAAAATGGAGGAATGACTTACTCGTACCACTTTCGGCATTCTGTATCACATGCAGGTTTGTTCCAAGGGACAATAACTGAGAAATCCGGTCCCACCCGGCCAAAGCCACCTGAAAGTTGGCCCATAAAGCCGCCAGTTGTCTCAACGGGTTGTAAAAATTGGTCACATAGGCAATAAAGCTGATCAGCAATCCAAGTGTAAATTGCCCTTGTACAATTAAATATATTCCTAGCAGCAGAACAATCAGTTGTCCGATATTGGCTGCCAGCGTATAAACCGGCATAAAAACATTATTGGCTATTCCGGCTTGAATTGACTTGTCGTAATTTTCCCGGTTAGCCTCTTCAAAACGTTTTCGGAAATAATCACGACGATTAAATGCAATGATCACCTTAAAGTTGGCAAGACTCTCCTGGATCTCGGCACTTAAACCTCCGGTACTTTTCATACTGGCTGTATTTTTGCGTTTTACCCAGGGTGAAATAATTCTCGTGAAAATCCAAACGATTAATGCCGGGAATAGGGCTGCGAGACCTAAGTTGAAATTTATGCCGAGCAAAAATATCCCGGCTCCTGTCATCGTGAAAATGCTCCCGATAAACTGCATTAACGATTGTGAAAAGAATTGGTTTACCTTGTCTGTATCATTATTTATGCGTGAGATGAGATCTCCGGCTTTGTTCTGGTTGAAGAAATCAACAGGCAACTCCTGAAGTTTATTAAACACAGCATTGCGAAGGCTGAAGAGCATCCGTTGTCCAATGCCACCCATCATGAGCATTTGGATGTAATTGACAATATAGGCGACCAGGTAAAGTAAAAGAAGAATAGCTGCAAATACCAGAACTCCATGATATTGCCGGGTTTGGATATAGGTGTCAATCGTGTGTCCGATCAAATAGGGTCCAAGTAAACTAAGAACAGCATTTAAGAGAATGGCCGCAAAAGCGATGATCAGGTTTCGGCGCTCTTCACCAATTAGCGCTACCAGTTTTCGCAGGGAGATGAGATTGGAGGTTTTTTTCTCCGTTTTCTCCTGTGCTTGATTTAAATTATAGTTCATAGTGATGGGTACTTCGTTGCGAGCTATAGATTTGAACATATTCCGGGGAAGTCTCTTTTAATTCCTTGTGTGTCCCTGAAGCGATCAACTCACCTTCCATTAGAAGGATGATTTGGTCAAAATGTTTTACCGGCGCAATCTTTTGGGTAACAGAAATCAGGGTCAAATCCGGGTAATTTTTCTCAAGATTGCTCAGAATTCGATTTTCCGTCTTCCGGTCAACCCGCGAGGTGAAATCATCCAAAAGTAATACCCTGGGATTTACCGCCAGGGCACGTGCCAGCATAATCCTTTGCTTTTGACCACCTGATAGCGATGTTCCCCTTTCGGATACTATAGTTTCGAGCTTGTCGGGCAGCGATTCAATAAAATCGGCCAATTCAGCAGTTGAAATGGCTTTTCCCAGAGATTCAGCAGTAACCTGATCATTGAAGGCAATATTTTCCCGAAGACTCAGGTTGAAAAGTACACTTTCCTGAAAAACTATCCCTATCTGACTGTGAAACAGATCTCTGGTATATTTCTCTGAACTGATTTCATCAAATTCTATGGTCCCCTCACTTGGTGATATCAGGTTGGTCAGCAAATACAACAACTGGCTTTTACCTGCAGCCGTAGGTCCGATGAGAGCTGTTTTACTTCCCGCCTTTACCGAAAATGAAATATTCTTTAGAATGGGCTTCTCCGCAAAAGAAAGGGAAACATTTTTAAGACAAATATCCCCCTTAATATGGCTTTGAATTATCCCGGCTTCAACCTCTTCGGGAGATTCAAAAACATCGTATATTCTTGAATAAGAAGCTGATGCCTGGGCGATGATACTGCTCATGAACCCGATCATGAGGATCGGGAAAATTAAGAGTAGAATATAACTGTTGAAGGCGGCAAAATTGCCAAGCGACATAGTGCCCGCCACCACAAAATGACCCCCAAGGGCAAGAATTGTGATCACAGCAAGGTTGCCGACAAACATAATTGTTGGGATCAGTGTAGCAAACAGACGCAGAATGGAAAGTCCCAGATTTCGGGATTCTATATTGGTCTCCAGAAATTTCATGCTTTCTGGTTGCTGCGAGTTTAATACACGTATCAGGGCCGAACCCATAATACTTTCATTTATAATTTTATTTAGAAGGTCTATAATTTCCCTTCCCCGTTTAAACAATACCCGGACCTTTCGCAGAACAATAAAAAACGCAAAACTGATTACGGGAACAATTAAAATAACGGCCAATGCCAGTTCCCAGTTGATGAGAATGAGTAGAATACAAGTGCCAATAATCACAAAAACAGAAGATACGATAGTGACAAAAGCCTGGGAAACAAACATCTTTATGGAGTCGATATCGGAAGTGAGGTTTGTCAGAAGTTTAGATGGATTCGATTTTAGGACATAGGGATAGCTTTGACGTGAAATTTTCTCAGAGAGTTGCGACCGTAAATCTTTAGCGACCTGTTCCGAAACATAGGTTTGAATAATATTCTGTAAAAAAGTAAATATAAAAATGGCAGAAGCAGCAACCAGAAATTCAATGCCGATACTTTTCATCTCAAAATGCAATGACGAAAAGTCATCAATGCCGTGCGCAATAATCTTAGGAATCAGCATGTTAATTCCATTTCCGAGAAGTGCCATCACGATTAACAAAACAATCTTACTCAAATAAGGTTTGAGCAAATTGAATATATTAGGCTTACTGATTTTACCCTTCGAATTTCGGGTGGATTTATCCATATTTAATCACTTTATTTTGCAAAGGAATTAAAAAAGCCGGTTATATACTCAAATTTGGTATAAATTCGTCTTGTCTCGTATATTACAATTTTGGTATGGATTTCCCCATAATCCCTACGATTCTGTCATTCAGGTTTTACAGGTTAGTTAATATTAAACTATCTTTGGTGAACAGGATAAATGAAAATAAGTTGTTTTAATTTTTTAATATCATGGCGCATGTTTCAAATGCTACTCTTGATTTTAACGCTGATCCCCTTCCTGAAGAATCAGGCTTTCAACCCTGATCCTCCAGTAAAGGCCCATCAAAGAGTTATATTGGATACCGATCTCAGCACAGATGTTGATGACGTCGGAGCCTTGGCAATACTGTTGAACCTCCATAAAATAGGTGCTGTGGATTTGCTTGGAATAATTGTTACAAGTAATGATCCATATTCTGCTGTATGTGCGAGTAGTATCGATTGTTATTACGGATTGCCTCAAATCCCAGTCGGTTTTATAAGGAGTCAAAGACCGTTGTTTAATAACTCCAGGTACACCAAATGCATCGCCAGTGAATTTCCTTCAAAATTACATTCATGGTCTGAGGCTAAAGAATCCACCAGCCTTTACCGGAGATTGCTTGCAACAAGTCCTGACGAATCGGTTATAATAATTACAATCGGACCACTTTCAAGTCTGCAGAAATTATTACAGTCCTCATCCGATCAGAATTCAACCTTAAATGGAACAGCCCTGTTTAATAAAAAAGTCAAAGAATGGATTTGTATGGGAGGTGAGTTTCCAAATGGGAAAGAATCAAATTTTTATCGTCATGATCCCCAGTCAACGGTCTATTGCATGAAGCAATGGGAGAAGAAAGTGATCTTTTGCGGATGGGAATTGGGAAAAAAAGTAATTACCGGAGGAATTGGTTTAAAATATAAATTGAATCCTAAACATCCGATTTATCGAGCCTATGAATTATACAATCATTTTGAAGGTAGGCCAAGCTGGGATCAGATCGCAATCCTACAGTTAACAGATAGAGCCGCGAATTTTTTTTCCTACAGCGAAAATGGACGTTGTCAGGTTACATCTGATGGCTGTAATACATGGCTAAATGTCATATGTGGCAACCACCGGTATGTGAATATCAGACCCGGTACCGATTCCAAAGAGGTTGCATCCTATATTGAATCTTTAATATTCTAAATAATTCCGGATAAATACTGTTCATCTCCATTATAAATAGATTATCAGCTATTTATAAAGATGTAATTTCGACATTAAATTATTTTGATTATTTAAATTCATGGATTATGAATGATAATATAGAAAGCGAATCAGGCGGTTTTCCATCAGCAGGAAGTCAAGGTATAACCTTTGATCTGGTACAAATTATACTGCCAAAACCGAAGACTGATGGAGGAAAAACAGTCTTGAAGGCATTAAAGCAGCGTAAAACGGTCCGTGAAATAAGTGATAATAAACTCTCGCTGCCGGTCATTTCCAATCTTCTTTGGGCAGCATGCGGGGTAAATCGCAAAAGGGGGCCGTTTGGAATTCCAGGAAGGACTGCTGCATCAGCCAGTAATTCGCAGGAGATTGATCTTTATGCAGCCTTTGAGGAAGGAACATATTTATATGATCCAATTAATCATACACTGATCCCTGTTATAGACGGGGATTTACGTCCCCTTGCAATCGGCCAGGGGCAGGTAAGTTTTGGAGATAAAGCTCCTGTTCGCCTGATCTATGTTGCGGACATCGATAAGCTTGCAAATACTTCCGGATACCAGGAACCCGGCTTGCAGAACCCTGAAGTTCAGAAATCGTATTATTTTGTCGATACCGGGATGATTGCAGCCAATGTCTATTTGTTCGCTGCGTCTCAAGGTCTGATCGCGTGGTTTCACAACTGCAATAAAGGGGCTCTTGCCTTAAAACTAAACTTACGACAAGATCAACGGGTACTATTTGGACAAACCGTCGGATATCCGGTAAAAAAACAATCAAAACAAGACTAGATATGGAAATTGATAATGAATTAAAAGAGATTTTAAATCCCGGTAAAACTGTACTTTTAGTTTGGGATGTCCAGAATATGCTGGTTCAGAATATTTTCAATCCTGACACATTTATGACCAATACAAAAAGAGTGATTTCATTGGCAAAGGAGCTGAAGATTCCGGTAATATTTTCAAAAATCACACCACTTCCCCAAAAGTTTGAGTCCCCTACCCGAAAATACTTTCTAAAGAAAAGGTCGTTTTCAATGAATCAGTCACCGGATGGCTTTGAACTGGCTATTGATCCGACGGGCGATGACCTTGTAATGCCCAAAAACACAGCCAGCATATTTATAGGGACTAATTTCGAGCAGCTGATGCGGAATGCAGGGCTGACAACGGTAATAATTACAGGAATCGCTACTGAATTTGGAGTCGAATCAAGTGGCAGGGATGCTTCCAACAGGGGATTTTTCCCGGTGATCATTACAGATGCAGTCTCTTCCTACAACCAGGAAGCTCATTACCGCTCGCTTGAAAATCTTAAGAACATGATGATTCTCCTAAAAACAGAAGAGCTTATTGAATTGTGGCAAGAAGGTTGAATTTAAAACTGACTTTAACCGATTAAAGGATTAGAGTTTTATCTTGAACCTACTTATTATGAATCCTGGTTGACGAAACCTGCTAATTAATTGGTAAAAGTCGCTACCGATGGAACCTGCTCAACATCCATGACAGAGATTTGTATGGTAAAAGGCTTTATCCCTGGTGCTTTGGCAGTGAGTGTCACCATTCCGGATTTACCTGTTTGGCTTTGCAGGATGACCTGTGCCAGTCCATTAAAAAGGCTCCGTTTATCCCCTTTTTCCGGTTCATGAGAATTCGGATTGCCATTGCCCAGACCGATGATCGAACCAGGACCGCTGATCACGAATTCAATGGGCAAATTAGCTGTTGGTACAGGGCGTCCTTTGGCATCCAGAACCAGAACTGTCACCGGAAGGGCATCATATCCATCACCAGCAAGGGTTTGCCGGTCAGGAATCATCTGCAGACTAACGGGATTTCCCGTAGTTTCAACTATACATTCGGATACCTTTTGGCCATCGGTATATCCAATAGCCTCAAGTTTTCCGGGCTTATACGGAACAGCCCATTCAACCATATCATATTTATCCACTGGTTTCATGGAAATCAGTTTCCCGTTCAGAAATAGTTTGACCTTTTCTGCATTGGTCATTGCCATTACCTTAATCGGTTTTCCAATGCTATCGGAAGGCCAGTTCCAATGCGGGATCAGTTGCAATACAGGTTTATTGACCCATTGTGCCTGATGAAGATAAAAAATCGATTTTGGGAAACCACATTGGTCCATGATCCCGAAACTGGCACCACAGGCAGGCCATTCATAGGGCTGAGGTTCACCCCGATAATCGAATCCGGTCCAGATAAAACATCCGGCAATAAACGGGCGTTCAGCAACAGCCTTCCATCCGACCCGGTGGGTAGTACCCCACGGTTCACCCTGAGTATCGTAAGAGTCATGGGTGAATTTTTTCTTGTCGGTTACATATTGCCCCCGAACTGTAAGACACGAAACATCTTCTGAACTGGTAATCGGGACAGTCGGATATGTTTTGTGTACAATATCATAATTTGCCGACTGATAATTCATCCCGATCACATCAACCGCCTGGGCTACATTTTTGGGATTGAGTAAACCATCGCTTGTAGCGGCCGTAACATATCGCGTAGTGTCAAGAGTTTTTACAACATGACTCATCCGACGAACCATTTCATACCCATTTTCGGTTCCCTGCATTGGCTCTTCATTGAAAACAGACCAAAGAAAAATACTGGGATGGTTGCGGTCACGACGGATCATCCACTCCAATAACCCGATATATTCAGGTGAAACATTAAAATTGCGGTTCTCATCCATTACAAGCATTCCTATCCGGTCACAGGCATTGAGGAATTCGGCTGATGGCGGATTATGCGCGCAGCGATAGGCATTGGCGCCCATCTCTTTGAGCTTTTTGAGACGGAAGTCCGAGATGGCATCCGGAACAGCAACTCCGACACCGGCATGGTCCTGGTGATTGCAAACCCCCTTAATTTTCAATGGCTTATCATTCAGATAAAATCCAGAATCAGGGGTGAATCGGATTGTGCGAAATCCGCAACTGGTGATCAATGAGTCAAGTTTAATGCCCTGCTCCCAAAGAACTGTCTTAACCGAGTATAGGTTAGGTTGTTCCAATGACCAGATCTTTGGATTACTTACAGGGAGTATTAATTTAGCCTTGAACTGATTGAGAACACCTACAGATGATTTGGTTTTATTTGAAGCAATTTTATTCCCGGTACCATCAAAAAGGGTGACTTCAACCTCTAGATCTGATGATCTGGTTTTTCCGGAATTTTCAAGTGTTGCTTCGACCGGGACAACCCAATTTCCAGTTGAATCTTTAACTGGCTGCGCATAAACGCCGTCAGTTGCAATGTGGGTTGGCGATCGTTTAACTAACCAGGTATGGCGATAAATTCCGGCACCCTCATACCACCATCCTTCCTGCTGAACTGCGTCTACGCGTATAGCAATATTATTCATTTTGTCACCGTAATAGGCAAAAGGAGTAACATCAATATAAAATGAATTATAGCCACAGAAATTTCGATGAAGGATGGTTCCGTTAAACCATACGGTACAATGGGTCGCAATCCCATCAAACTGAAGTTCAAGATGTTTTCCGTTATCTTTGGGAGAAAGTCTGAAATTGCGGCGATACCAGCCATAACCTCGTACTCGGTAACCTTGAGTAGGATTTGCAGTTGAATCACAGGGTTGTTCAACTGCCCAATCGTGAGGTAGATTGATAATTCTCCATTTGGTGTCATCAAATTCGGGGGAGGCAGCACCCCAGGCTATACCTGCTTTTGCATTGGAGTAAGACATATCCTGACCTTTGATTACCGGGAAGCTGATATCTCCCGGGAAAAATCGCCAACCCCTATCCAACGAAAGCCTCTCCCTCACTTTACTTGTTTTAGTACCAGTGGATTGGGAATAAACATTTAAAAATTGAAAGCCGAAAAAAACACTCAATAAAATTAAGTTTCTGATATTCATGATTTTAAATATTGTAATGTCTTGGATAGACGAGGTTGAAATTGACAAACTTTGCACCATCGCCAACAATTTACCAAATAACAAAACTATCTATTTTTTATTGGAGTTTAATGAAATCACTGCGCTATTTTAATCTCTAACTTCTGAATCATTCCGGGGTTTATCTTGACTTCAACTGTTTTTTTGTGACCAGATGTTAGATTGCTATGTCTTAAATCTTTCTTTTAAATAGTTAAAATCAACAGGTTTAGTTAGGAAATCGTCAGCCCCAAGCTGTTTTGCTTTATTATAACTCTCTTCATCGCCATAGGCTGTTATAATCATAACTACCGGTGGCGGTTTCAGATATTTCTCCTTTATTTTTCGAAGCAGCTCCAACCCGCTCATTCCCGGCATATTGATGTCGGACAAGATCAATACTGTTTCATGTTCATGTTGGTTAAGGTAGGAAAGCGCCTCTTCACCAGAAAAGGCAAAGGCAAATTCCATTTGTTTCTCCTTAATTTCTTTCCTGAATTTTTGCTCAAACAGTGTTTGAATATCCCGTTCATCGTCAACAACTAAAATTTTCATTTTCCTTAGGATTATTTAGACCGGTAAAATAATTGAGAATTCAGCGCCTTCCCCCTCTGTCGAATCTACCTTCAACTCGCCGCCATGTGCTTTTACTATATCATAGCTTAAGGAGAGTCCCAGTCCGGTACCTTCTCCCGTTGGTTTGGTCGTAAAAAATGGTTGAAATATCTTATCCAGGACTTTTTGAGGAATTCCATTGCCATTATCGCGAACAGAAATCAGAACGGCCCCCTTCTGTCCCCCCTTCGGGGGGATGAAAGCTGAACTTACAATAACGGTTGGCTCATAAAGCCCGCTTTGGGAGGGCGGGAAGGCTTTTTTCTTTTCATTTACAGCATAGAATGCATTGGTAATCAGATTGAGAATTGCACGTCCCATATCCTGAGGAATGATGTTGACATTGACGAGGCTATCGTCATAATGGGTTTCTATGGTTACATTAAACGATTTGTCTTTGGCACGCAAACCATGGTAAGCCAGTCGCAAATATTCATCGGCCAATGCATTAATGTTTATAGGCTCCTTCATACCACTGTTTGTGCGGCTGTGCTGCAGCATCCCCTTTACAATGGCATCGGCGCGTTTCCCGTGGTGTTTTATCTTTTGTTCGTTCTCGGCAATATCTTTGGCAAGAGCTTTGACCTCATCCATATTGCCTTTTTCCATCTCCTCCTGCATCTCTTCAATCAGTTCAGTATTGACTTCCGAGAAGTTATTGACGAAATTGAGCGGATTTTGAATTTCATGAGCTATGCCTGCCGTAAGTTCGCCCAGAGAAGCCATTTTCTCCGATTGAACGAGCTGAGTTTGAGTGGCACGTAACTCATTAAGGGCATGTTCCAGTTCCTCTTTCTGTTCCGTAAGTTCCGCAGTTCGTTCTGCGACCAATACTTCGAGTTCCACCTTTCTGATTGCAATTGCACGGTTCAGTTCATCCTCGTGTTGTCTCTTAATTCGTTCTTTTTCAGCTGCCTTAAATTGCCGGTTTTGACTGAATAGAATAGCTGCTATCCAAATAAATGAAAAGCCGGTCGCATTATTAAAATAATTCTCATGATTCTTATAAAAATCATCATTAATCAACTGTGTCAAATCACCCAACAAAGAGAAAAGTTCAAAAGGTATAAATGCCACGATGAACATTCGAAGCAGTCGTAATTCCTCCTGTTTCAGGGCAAAGACAATAATTGCTATCAGGTAGGCATGCCAGACCCATTTGATGACCGCTGTATCGGAAAAAATAACTTCCGCAGCAAAAAGCATGACAGAAAGGAACAATGCATATTTAAGAGGTTGCTCCCAACGCTTCAGGATATTTGTCCTGACATATTTTCTGATCCGATTCGTTACAATCAAACTGACAACCAGGGGTGCAACAGAAAGTGACATAATAAAAGGTTTAGTTTTTTGATATTACAAGATTATAATAAAATCTGCAAACTCACCCTCTTTTGTAACAACTTTCAACTCTCCACCGTGCGCTTTTACAATATCATAGCTTAAAGACAATCCAAGACCGGTTCCTTCGCCTGCCGGTTTGGTTGTAAAGAATGGCTGGAAGATCTTATCCAATACTTTTTGAGGAATTCCATTACCATTATCCCTGACCGAAATTTCAACCTTGCCGGGAATATCCCGTAAGGGAGAAATCCTTTTAGTGCTCACTTTTACGATCGGTTCATATACGGAATGTACCCCGATATCTTCAAATCCCTCGGGGACTGAGTCTTCTCCGGTGGAGGGGTTTGCCACAACATTTTTTTCGTTTAAGACTTTTCTTCTTTTCTCTGTACAGGTATAAAATGCATTGGTAATAAGGTTGAGCAATACCCTGCCGAAATCCTGCGGAATGATATTAACAAACTCTATGGTATCGTCAAAATCTGTCTCCAATTTTATATTGAACGAACTATCTTTTGCCCGCAAACCATGGTATGCCAGTCGCAAATATTCATCGACCAATGCATTGATGTTTGTTGGCTTTTTTGTCCCGCTGTTTGTGCGGCTGTGCTGCAGCATCCCTTTTACAATGGCGTCCGCTCGTTTACCATGATGTTTGATCTTTTGTTCATTTTCGGCAATACTATTCGCAATTGCTCTTACTTCATCGAGATTCCCATTTTCAATCTCCTCCTTCAACTCTTCAATCAACTCTGCATTAACCTCCGAGAAATTATTGACGAAGTTGAGCGGGTTTTGAATCTCATGAGCAATGCCGGCGGTAAGTTCACCCAGGGAAGCCATTTTTTCAGCCTGAATAAGCTGTGCCTGAGTGGCTTTAAGCTCAGTATATGCTTTTTCTATTTCCTTTGTTCTTTCGGATACTTTTTCCTCCAGATTCTCATACAGGATTGAATTTTCAATGGCTATTCCAATTTGACCGGATAACATTTGTAAAAGGTCGATCCTGTTTCTATTAAACGCACCTTTTAAAAGGCTATTTTCAAGATATAATAATCCATTGATCTTTCCCCTTGCAGTAATTGGCAGACACATTACAGATAGTAATCCGTTTTTCTGAATATAAGGGTCAGAACGAAAAGGCTCTTCATGGATCGCATCATTTACGATAACGCTTTCTTCAGTCCGCCAGCAATAGTTCAATATTGAATTTGGCAATATATTCATTTTATTTAAAGGAACCGAAGGGAGTATCTCTATATCGTCGGAGCCTGTAATTCCCAATGATTCAATGCACAACTGGTCATCTTTTGAAAGCAGTAAACATCCTCTTTCTGCACCTGCATTCTCAATAGTAATGTGCATTAAATTCCTGAGCAGGTCAACATATTTGACCTGACTTGCGATACTCTGTGATGCTTTTAAAACACTTGCGAGATCAAGAGCTGTTTTGCTTGAAACCGTAGTGTTTGCAGAGAACCCGGCCTGTTCTTTTTTTCGGTAATCTGATTTTGCTCTTAATAGGGCGGGATATGAACTTTCCAGCTGGATACATTTAGACTCTGCTCCCCAATTGTGGTAAGCTTCCCAGGCATCATTAAGATATATCTGACTTTGTTTATCGAAGTGTTTTTTTGAACAGAGCAAAGCTGCTCTTTCGTTGGCAATAGCCTCCACATAGGTAATTCTGTTTTTTGAAGCCAGATTTATGGCCTGTTCATAGTATTGTAATGCTTTATCAACCTTGTTGTTTAAGGCAAACAGTTCAGCCTGCAACAAATAATAATGTTGACTATAATTTTCTGGACACCCTTTGGTCCAAAGTTTCAGCGCCTGAAAATGCTTTTTAAATATTTTCAAAGATCTCTTTTTCTCCGCGGAATTCATGGCTTCGTAATAGGAAGAAATGGAGAGTGAAGTAAAAAATGCATGAAATACTTCCAGTATATCCCCAAGAAAATTGGCAGAATAGGTTAGTACTCTCTGACTTGCTGCAAGAGCCTCGCTGTAATCTCCCAGAAAGTACAAATGGTAGCATTTTGCCGAATGAAAAAATGCCAGTTTTGTATTATTCCCTTCCAGATTAAGACGTTCCAAAGTCTCAGCGCTGTTAAAAGTAGCGTCATCCCATCCATTATTCTCAGTTTGGCCGTTTAGTGATTTGGCCAGCTGATAAAAGCATTGAAAGAAGTCCAATCCCCCCTTCCCATTTCTGATCAGCGACAAATGTTCTTCTGAGCCATCTAAAATCACTCTGAGGTTTTCTCCGGCTACTATTCTTGATCTTAAGTACAAAGCCACAGAATAACCTGTAAAGATTTGGTCTCCATTGAGTACGCATGCTTTTATGGTCTCCAGTATGTTATCATATCCATCCCGGATAGGAATTTTCCAGTGATTATAAAAACTTAATACAGTGTAACTTAGTCTCCATTTAATAAGCGGAGAGTGCGTTCTCTGATGGAGTTTTATGGTGATATCCCAAAGGTTAAATCCCTTCATCTGCATCTTGAGTGCAGACAAAACCACGACTGAAAAACCTGAGAACCCCCAGCCACTGGCATCTGTAAACCCTTCCTTAAGATATAAATTAACAATTTTGAAAATCACAAGCATCATTAAATTCTGATCCTGCTGATAGGCACTTGTTGCCAGATCAATCAGAAATCTATTGAGCGCAATAATTGCTTCGTCGTTGCAATCTTTTAAATGATACAAAGGTTCAGGATTTCTGTATTTGGCATAGAAAAGGCAAAGATACTTTGCCATCGTAAGGAAGGTTGCAATTTGTATTACCCTCTTATTTTCAGGAAAACGAATGTTGTAAAGTTTCGCTGCTTCAAGTCCCAAACGAAGTGATTCACTTGTATTCCCAATCTTCAGATAAAGCGATGAATGGACATAATATACCCTTAGTTTTTCAAAATTTGTCCTGGAATACCCAAGTACTTCTTTAAAATAATGTTCGGCTATTACCGGATTATCATTCAAATATTCACATTCACCCAACTCAAACAAAACATTGAATGTCAATTCATAATTATCAATCCAACTCCTTTCACCCAGTAAATTTTTGGCCACTACCAAGAAATGGACTCCTAAACTATAGGAAGTTGAATCTTTAGCCCTTCTTCAGGCAATTAAACAAAGTTCAGATATTCGTTTCTTTTCTTCCTCGACATCAATCAAATGGGAACTAATTACAAAGTGATTCAATAATTCAAAGATCCCTTCCTGTAATTGAGATTCATCTCTACTCAGTAAAAGCAACCGGCCAATTCTTAGATGCACCAGAGGAAGTTTTTGCGAGTCAATCAAACTATAGGCGGCCTGCTGCACTTTATCATGGGAAAAGGTAAATTGTGCTGTTTTCCCCGAAAGTTGCTGCTCAATATCGTAATCGGTACTGAGTGAACTCAAGGCCAGTGTTCTGTATCTTTTATCAATGGAACTTAAATAGCTTCCTTTAATTGCGGGTTTAAGTTCATGGTAAACCTGCAACTGCGATTGTTCAGTGATATCAGAAAGATCGGACAAACTAAATGTATTACCAAGTACCGCCGCATATTTTAAAACTTCCTGGGTACGTACAGGCAGGTTAACCAATCCTTCAGTCATCAGGTCGATCACATTGTCGGTATAGCCTAATTCATCAATTTCTTTCTGATCCCAGATCCAACTTTCAACAGGGTCTTTTTTTACTAATTTCTTATCAAAGAGTGATTTCAGGAAGCTATGTATAAAAAAAGGATTCCCCTTCGTTTTGGCAAAAACATGTTTGCCGAGTCCTTCAGCCCGGGTTTTATCCATACCGAAGGAATCAATTATGATCTGACAGGTTGTTTCCTGATTTAACGGATTTAATCGGATGACTTTAACCACGCAATTCGATTCCTGAATCTGTTTTAGAGTGATCAACAATGGGTGACCCTTATCAACTTCATTATCCCGGTAAGCCCCAAGAATCAAAATGTTTTCCAACCTTGGATTTTCAAGTATCCGTTTGACCAGGCTTAACGAGGATAAATCAGCCCACTGGAGGTCATCCAGAAAGATGACTAAAGGACTCTCTACTGTGCTGAAAGCGTAAATAAAATCAAGAAGGACCATGTGAAATCTGGCCTCCTGTTCAGCGGGCTGTAATTTAAGAACCGCGGGCTGTTTCTCAATGATCTTTGCCAATTGAGGGATGACTTCTGTAATAAGTCCGGCATTTTCGCCCAAGATATAGTTCATTCGTTCCCTCCAGGCGCTTATCTTATCTTCTGGTTCTGACAACAGGTTTTTTATGAACTCCTGAATGGCTTCAATAAATCCATAATAAGGGATATCCTTCTTAAACTGATCAAACTTTCCGCTAATGAAAGTCCCCTTGCTTTGAATGATTGGAAATTTAATGTGCCTGATCAGTGCCGATTTTCCAACCCCGGAATAACCGGCAACCAGAACAAGTGTAGATTTCAGCTGGTTCAGATTTTTGTAATAGCCCAGTAATTCAGTTCTCTCTTTTTCACGGCCATATAATTTCTGACTTTGTTTGTAATGCTCCGTAATATCGTTTAATCCGGCTTTGAAGCTGGTTAAGGGCACTTTTGAAGTGATGTGCTTCTTTACAATCAACAAATCAGATTTTAAACCAACAGCACTATGATACCTGTCATCAGGATTCTTCTCCATTAATTTGGCGATGATCTGGTCAAAACCTCTCGGAATATCAGGTAATATCGAAGATAGTGGTACCGGATTCCGGGAGAGGTGAAAATGTATGACCTCCAGGGGATCTATTGAATCAAACGGAGGTTTGCCTGCAAGTAATTCATACATCAATACTCCAAAAGAATAAAAATCACAGCTGTGTGTCACCGAATATTCCGTCCGTCCGGTTTGCTCCGGGGAGATATAGACCAAGGTACCTTCGATTTGATCGACATTCAAAATCTCATTGGTTTCGAGGTGAAGATTAGATGAAATACCAAAATCGAGTAATTTCAGGGTACCGTCATTGGTGATCATAAGATTACCGGAATTAATATCCTTGTGGATAACCCCTTTTTGGTGGATATAATGAAGGATATCTGCCAGTTGTATCGCAATTTCAAGGGCCTGCATAAGGCTTATTCTTTTCTCAAATATCAGTTTCCTTAAGTCAGTACCTTCGATATACTCCTGTACCAGGGAAACTGTTTTACCATCATACAGAATTCCGTAGACTTTAGGAATACCGGGATGGTTGAGATCTTTCAGGATGTCAAACTCATGACCTAATTTTGAAATTTTCAGAATATTTTCATTGTGCAATATCGATTTTTTCAAAATAACCTGCTGATTATCAGGTATCCTATTGGCCAGTACGATCTCATTATGCTCATTCCTGAAGAGCGATTTTAAGATCGTATAGTCTTTGTGTTTAAATTCGGATGAATTCATGCGTATAGTGTTTGTTTTTTAAAAGTCATATGGAATCCGTCATCTGATGGTTGGTGACCTATTCCTCATTGTTGGCGATATTTCAACCCTTGCTATTTCATTTCTAGACTTTTTTTAAGGAGAGCAAACCATAATACCACAGTTTATTCTCAAGAGCCTCAAACTGTTTGATCGAACTGAAATGATTTCCATGATTTACCTTATTCCGAAGGCCAATTCCTCTGAGAAATATCCCTAAATTCCAAAGTTTGCTTGCCATGGAATGAAGGTGTTTCAGGGATGGCTTTGTATATTCAGTGATATTCTCGAATTCAAATTCAGTAAAACCGCATTGTTCAGCATACTTTTGATGCTCTGACGATACATCCAGGTCTTTTATGGACCAGCCATCCAGCCAGTCATGCAGCAGTTTTTCCCCCTGTGGAGGCAATGGCCTTTTTACTCTGAAATAGTCCGCACAGATCAGTCTGCCGCCAGGTTTAAGTAACCGGAACGCCTCTTTATAAAAATTCAGTTTTTCGCTGGCATGGCACATACTTTCGCAAGCCCAGATTAACGAAAAAGTGTTGTCTTTAAAATTGGTATTGGAATAGTCTTGTTCAGAAAACGATATCCTGCTGCCCAGTTGGCTCTTCCGTGCTGCTTTTCGGGCCTTTTCCACCTGATGCGGAACAAGGGTAATGCCAGTCACCTGGACATTAAAGTTTTCAGCAAGCCAGACAGAACTTCCACCACGACCACATCCGGCATCAAGAATGATGTCTCCGTCTTTCACTCCAACTTTCAGGGCCATTACCTTATTTAAATTTAAAAGTGCTTCGCCGTGAGATTTCACGTTATGATCATAATAGCCAAAGTGTACAGCCCTCGTTTTTTTGCTAAACCAGAGCACCCGGTAATCCAGCCGGGTATTATCATAATAGCTTATAATCGATTTCCGGTATTCAGCATCCATTATTTAATATATTTCAAGTCAATGACCAATATTCTTGTAAATCTGCAGGAATTCTGAACCCCGATTGCTTCCCTTCTCTGAAATGGAGCGATAAGATTCCAATCATGATGCCACCCAATGCAGACATGGAATCCACGATCAATTTCTCATCCAGTTCATCAATCAGTTCATCGGTTCCTTCATGATGGAGGATTTCATGAAGGATATCAATGTGAAGGTCAATTAAAAGTTTCCGGTTCTCAATCCGACCAATCATTTTCATCACCCAGGCAATGATCCGTTCAATGATTCCTTGTTTAGGTTTAACCTTTTGATAATCTGTTTTTTTATCCAGTATTGTAACGTAGTAGTTTTTAAGGTGATGATGAAACTGAGAACGCAGGAGTTTTTCATGTTTTTCTTTTTCACTGGTAGTTTCATGTTTTGCAAAGAATTCAGGATACAACTCCCGATAGGAAGGTCCCAGCATACGGTCGAAACAGTCGGGGAACTGATCATCAGCCAGCATTCTCTTCATGATCAACAGAGTTAATTCCAGTGGCAGATGGAAATGTTCCATGGTCTGCACCAATGCCTTGGTCAAAGGGATTCCTGCCTCCGTTTTATCCTTGAACAGGTGGTTGTAAACAGTTTGTTGCAGGGTCCAGGCCTCATTTAAATCTTTACAAATGAGCTCATCCTGAACTCCCATAATCCGGCCAATTGTTTTCCAGGTATGAAACCATGCCTGTTGTTCCTGCGGGTTGAGCGTGTCTCCCAACATCGACATTCCTTTAAAAAACTCGAGTGAAAAGACCTGATTTGTGGCTACAATATCTTCCTGATTTATCGGTTTACCCCAGGCTTCATTCCATTTTTCACCTTCTTTATGATCTAAAATAATATGGCGCATTGCCGCGTGCATAATCCGGACTTTAAGCGCCGTGAGAATTCCCCTCTTATCGGGTTCCCACCAGTTTTTATCCATTACATCAAATACAAACTGAGCGGTTTCAAAAATCCGGCGTTCCGGATGTTCTATGAGCAGCTTAGTCATTTTGAGTACATTGGCAGGTTTTTCGGCCATGTAGGTATAAGGTAGGGATCGGAACATCAAAATGAAAATAAATTTCATTCCTTTCTCTTTCCAGATTTCATGCGTTTGATTAAAGAACCCGATATCCTCGGGAGAAAAAGAGTAGGCTAATTCTCCCCTGATAAAATCATACATCGGCTTTGGAAGCTGATCAGAAACGATACTGTCATTTTGTGCCATCTCGATCAGTAAAGTGCGTAAATGATCCATTGACCCGGATTCCAAAAGAGCTGATACAGCATCATCAACAGGTTTGTCCATCACTTGCCGAAGCAAGTCCAGATCGATTCCATTCCAGATAAATTGTTGCGCTTTTTTTCCCATTTTCTTGAATAGTTAATTATGTCAATCACTTGTAACTCCTTGCAATTTATTTAAAACCTGTTTAACTTGATGGTGAATTCCGTCTGTACTCCTTCGATTGTCTCAACCTTTAATTCGCCGCCATGTGCTTTAATAATGTCATAACTCATGCTGAGTCCCAATCCTGTTCCCTGCCCTGTTGGTTTCGTCGTGAAGAAGGGTTGGAAGATCTTACCCAGAACATTTTGAGGTATGCCATTCCCATTATCTTTAATTAACACCTCAACCTGATTATTTGTTCTTTTGGTAGTTACAGAAACAGTTGGATCATAATTGGAGTGTCCTCGAAGGCTTTTGGAACTGTCAAGATCTGAAACTTTCATCTTTTGGGATACGGCATAAAATGCATTAGTCATCAAATTAAGAATCACCCGTCCAATATCCTGAGGGATTATATTGATAGTTCCGATTGTTTGATCAAAATCGGTTTTCATCGTTGCATTGAATGACTTGTCTTTTGCACGAAGGCCATGGTAGGCCAAACGTAAATATTCATCTGCCAAAGCATTGATATCTGTCGGTTCCTTAATTCCACTGCTGCTCCGGCTATGCTGCAACATCCCTTTAACAATGGCATCGGCACGTTTGCCGTGACTAAGGATTTTCTCAAGGTTTTGTTTTACATCGTCTGCAATTTCAATTGCAAGTTGCAAATTGCCGGCTGCCAGTTCATCTTTCATCTCATCAATCAATTCATTGCTTACTTCGCTGAAATTATTCACGAAATTGAGTGGATTTTGAATTTCATGGGCAATGCCGGCAGTAAGTTCTCCGAGGGAGGCCATTTTTTCGGACTGAACCAATTGTGCCTGCGCCTGCTTCAGATCAACCAGCGTTTTTTCGATTTGTGCTTTGGCCGACTCCAGCTTGTTGAAATCTTCATAACGGGCATAGGCTGTTGAGAATGCGTCGGCAAGGTTTTGCACAAGGTGCAATTCATCGTCATTCAATGGTTTATCATTGCCTACATACAACATACCCTGTAAAAAAGGGATAAAGTGCAAATCCAGGTTTGTTGGATGATCTCCAGTGACATATTTTTCAGTTGGTGCTAAAGCGCCCGATTTTACCAGGTTTCTGGTCCAGTTTATAAATGCAGCTTCATCCCAGTGCTCTTTATATATTTGTTTTTTTTGCCAATATTCAACCAGATTCTGGAATGTGGTTTGAGCAGTATCATAAGTCAGATGAAATGCAGCTATAGCCCTCCCGTCAGGTGTGGATAAAAAAGTATGTATCTGCTCAAGCTGTTGATCCATAATAAAAACGCCACATCGGATAAACGGAACGCCCAGCGTGGTAAGTTCGTTCCAGATTAAAGGGGTGATCCGTTCCAGATCATCGGTAGTGCGCATGGAGGCAGTTTCTGCCCGTACCCGATCAAGAGAAGAACGTCTTATTGCTTCAATGGCATTTGCTTCTGACTTTTGCAAATCAAGGTAACGCCTGTAGGTTTGGCCGAAAACACCTGCAAACCGTTTAAAGATAATTGTAGCCACCGCAGGTATAGGCTCAGCTGTAAACGCGAAAATTGAGCCTTCCGCAAAATAGAAATCACTGTGAAATTCTTTTGAAGGCAAAGTATTCAGATCAAAACTAGTCGGATAGTATTTAGTTTCGTTGATAGCTTTGTAATAGGCTATTAAATCCTCACTAACCATTGTGTAGGTAAATAATGGTTCTTTGTTTTTCCATGCCTGGTAGATTCCGGAGAGAAGGGGATGAACTGCCAGATCCAGTTGACCCATTGTAAAAGTAGCCTTTCCTTCCGGATTTGACTTTGCCGTCCAGACTTCGGCGGTCATCATATCGCTATAAATCAATATGCCGCAGCGGTTTGTTTCGACACCCAGCTTATCCAGCTCATCAATCATGGTTGAAACCGTATCCCCTACATCCTGGCTATTGTGCATGGCCATGGTTTTGCTGCGGACGCGCTCAAGTGCCGATTCAATAATTGCCTCTCGTGCCTGTGCTTCTGCCTTTTGAAGATCAAGAAATCGGGTGTAGGTTTGATCAAACACTGTCGCGAATCGTTGCAGTATCATGGCTTTATCCTCAGCCAGCGCTTCCTGTCCCAGCACTTGTAGAGAGCCATAACTGAAAAATGCGGTTGACAGCTTCACCGATTTCAATCCCATCATAAACGCTTTAGGTTGGTCCGGCACATTCCTGAAATCGGTTTGCGTAAAGAATATTTTATCGAAGTCAAGCTTTTCCTGTCCCGAGTATTCATAAAGCACATATTTTTCCCCTTCACGCCATGCTGTAAGCTGGTCCTCATGGTAGGGATGATTCAATCGGGGGATATGATAACTCTCCGGGTATATGTCCTGGGAAAATCCTGACACCCAAAACTGCATATCTCCGGTTTCCTTATTAAAGATGATGATGTTGCAGGCATGCGCTTCAAAATTCAACTGTTGAAGTTGTTCATAAAGAACGAGAACTGCTTCACGCAATTCATCACTTTTCTGCATCGCCATGGTTCGTGCGCGAACGCGCTCGAGAGCCAGTTCGATCCGGGCTTCCCTTGCCTGGGCTTCAGCCTGAATCACATCAATGTACCTCCGGTAAGCCAGTTCAAAGACATTGCGGAATCGCTTGAGAACGTTTCGTTTTTCTTCTGTAATTGAACGGTAAGTCGAGATCCCGATGGCTCCGGTGCCGATGGAAAAGAAATAATAGGAGAGTTGCGGGATATTATTCAATTTGGGATCATCCTGTTCCCCCATACTTTTACGATATTCCCTCCACTCATCCAACTCACTACCGTCTATCACAATTTCTGCAAAAGCATCCTCTGATTTTCTGATCTGCATTACCAGGCTTTCGGTGGCGGGATGGCTGCTGTATAAAATATTAGTAACAGTTGCACCTGCCATTTCCGAAAAATCGTAATTGAGAAACGAACCTTTTTCATCGTTATGGATGTTGATCATGGTATTCCGGAGTTCATCCAAACCCATATTCCGAAGTTCTCCAAACAGTATTCCGCAAATACTCAGCAAGTCATCCGGTTTTCGCATACCCATGGCAACCGTTCTAACCCGTTCCAGCGAAGATTCGATTTCGAGTTCCCTGTTCTGGGCCTCAACCGCTTTTCGTTTATGTTCGAGTTCTTCAATGGTTTCTTCCAGAAGAGTGGCCGTAGTTCGTTTGACTTTCTCTGTCCTGTCGAGCTTAAAGGCAGTAATGGCCATTTCGCTTTCAGTATTCATTACCGCTTTGGCAAGTGTAGTTTTTTCTTGAGCCGATATATACTCGTTTTGCTGAAGAAAATCGGTAATCTTTTTGAGGTTCTGGTTCATGCCTGGTATATTTTTCTGGTTCTGTGACGATCTGTTTGGCAAAGAAACTTTTCTGACTTTGAATGACGAGCAGCTTGCTGTTGGCTTCTTACAGCTATGCCTATTATTGTAAATGAACGATTTAAATTACGTACGTGAAGCTGTAAAAAGCTACTTTTTATCAGCTGAACCTGCCGGCAGCCGGTTGCCAATTGCAAGCCGCTTTAGTGTAAAATTTATAATACCCCAACAATCGTTAAAGAATCATCTTTCTTTTAATGCCACCCAGCAGCAGGTGGTTGAATGAAATTCGTGCTTGCCATTGATTGCCCGGCCAAATTCACCGTAGGTATAAAAACCGGCCATCGGAACATCCCAGACGGCGGCCAATCCTTTCCTGCAAGGCTGCTTTAATTTCTTCGGGAGAATTTCCTTTGATTGATATTGCCAGCATAGGTCTTATTTTTTATTCAACTCCGGATAATCGAACACCAGGTTGCAGTAGGCAGTCACTCCGGTTTTAAATGAGCTTTCATCGATCATAAAATCAGGAGTATGGTGTGGTCCTGCTGTTTTGGGGTCTTTCCCCTGTGGTAATCCACCAATAAAAAAGAAAAAACCGGGGACTTTTTGTGCATAAAATGAAAAATCTTCTGAGCCGGTTTTGGCTGGCTTAAGGACAACATTAGCGAAGCCTGCCGATTTTTGCAAAGAAGGAATCATAGCTGCCGTGAGTGCTTCGTTATTAAACACGGCCGGATAGTGCACAGAATAAGGAATTTCAACCAATGCAGTTGCACCAGCCGCTTCAGCTGTTTTCTCAGAAATCTGTCTGACGCGGTTGAACATGAGCTTTTCGTCATCAGCACTAAATGTTCTAACGGTTCCCAGCATTTCAGTCTGTTCCGGAATGATATTGAACCGGGTTCCGCCATCAATTTTCCCAATTGTTACAACGGCAGGATTTTCGGTTAAATTCATATTCCGGCTTACAATGGTTTGCAGACTATTGATGATTTCTGCAGATACAACTATCGGATCGACGGATAACCAAGGTTGAGAACCATGTGATGGTTTGCCTTTTACAATAATTTTCAAATCGCCGGTCCCAGCCATTGCAGCCCCCGGGTGATAGGATATTTTACCGGTTTCCAACAGCGCGTCTATGTGGAGTCCAAAAATCACATCCACCTTGGGATTTTCAAGAACGCCCTCCTTCACCATCCGTTCAGCTCCAAATTCCTCCCCTTTTGGCCCGCCTTCTTCGGCAGGCTGAAAAATAAATTTCACCGTTCCTTTCAGCTCTTTCTTCATCCCTGATAGAATTTCTGCAACACCCATCAGTATGGCAACGTGCGCATCATGTCCGCAGGCATGCATTAGGCCGGTTTCCTTTCCGCCATAAACAGCTATTGCTTTTGAAGCAAAGGTCAGATCATTTTTTTCGGTGACTGGCAAGGCATCCATATCGGCCCGAAGCGCGATTACGGGGCCGGGTTTGTCGCCTTTTAAAATGCCAACCACCCCAGTGACCGCGACACCTGTTTTGACTTCGATACCCAATGATTGCAGATGTTTGGCAATGATTGCTGAAGTCCGCGTTTCATGGTTTCCCAGTTCAGGGTTTTGATGAATGTCGTGACGCCATCCGATTACTTGTTGTTCTATTCTATCGGCGGATGCTTTAATAGCAATATTATGACTATTATTCTGTGCTGCAACTAATTCAAAACAAAATAATAAGGTGATTAAAATTGTATTTCTCATGATATCTATTTGAATTTATGGACTTCCATATTTGCTTCCTGATAATTGCCTGCCTGACCGGTTTTCAGCATTCCTTTTTTTTTTTTATTCTCCTGAGGATAAATTATTTACCAGGGGCCGGCATCAACCCCAGCTGGGCCATAAAATCAAGGTTGTCGAAAAAATCCCGCTCCTCGGCAATTTTCCCGTTTGACATCCGTACAAGGGTAACTCCGTCGATGCTTACCGTTTTGCCCGTTGCCGGGATACCAAAGAAAACTCCGGTATGCACACCTGAAAAATTCCAGTGTTTTACCAGTTTATCTCCCTGTCCAAAGACATCTTTTATCGTGAATGTGATTTTGGAAAACTCGTCAAGGTAGTTGGCATAATATTCGCGGGCTTTGGCAATTCCTCTGATGTCCGGGTTGGTGTGCATCACCACATCTTTAGTAAAATTGGAATCATTGAACAGGTTCAATTTACCTCTGTTGATGATCTGATCCCAGGTATGGGTATACATTTTAATGTTGGCCTCCACCGGGTCAGTTTTTTCTCGTTTGGGGGAAGAGCAGGCAGCTAAGATTAAAGTAATTGAAATAAGCAAGGCTATTAATTCATTTGCAAAGAATGATTGGTTTTTCATTGGCTTTGTTTTAAGGTGAAATTTGGTCTGATTATAAATTGTTTTTGATGGCCTGACGGAACTAGTATCTACGTGCTCATCCCTGCTTTTGTTTTCCGAGGTTGACCTTTTCATTTTTATTTTTCTCATTGTTGTTGCCTTTTACAATCTATTCTTAGCTGGTTAGGTGATCCTCCGGTTCGATAATAACCGCAAGACCAATAAATTTTTAGAAGAATGAGACAATAAGGTCTCTTATTGGTTTTTACAGATCAACAAATTACCAGCTACAAAGTTCATAGCGTCCAATGAACCAATTTGTTTTGGATTCATCTACCTGAAAATATCGCGGTTTTATATCGGAAATGGGTTCCTGAATATTGGCAGACTGTAGCTATACCTGACCCGGATACTGAAAGAGTGGTTTAGAAGCCGGGTTTTCCCGCACTTTTTTATTCCTTGTAATTAGATCAGGTTAGAAAGAGTGATCTAAAAACGGATGTTTATTTGTGGGATTGCATAATGGAATAAGGAGAAAACACTAAGATCATCTTCAATAAAAGGTCTGGGATCAAGAAACTTTTCCTGGCGAAAAGAGGAATCGAACCCACGAATTGGTATAAATTTTTGGGGTATTATCTGCCAAATAGCTTTTTTATCCAGGACAATTTCAGGTCCGAGTATGGCGGGTATTTCAGGTTAGGTTCCAGCCAGAATGGTTTGTCAAGGATGCTCTTAAAATGTGAAAAGGTTACGAATCCGGCTTCTCCATGATAACTCCCTGTTCCGCTGCTGCCAACACCACCAAACGGAAGGTTGCTGTTCGATATTTGCATCACGGCATCGTTTACAGCCCCTCCGCCAAATGAAATTTCTCCCAACAGTCTGCTTCGAATTGCTTTATCGGATGTAAATATGTAGCAGGCTAAAGGTTTTGGTCTCGATTTAATCTTTCCTATGGCATCTTCCAGATCAGAATAGGAGATCACAGGAAGGATTGGACCAAATATTTCATTCTCCATAACCATGTCATCAAAAGTTACGTCGGATAAAAGAGTCGGGGCAATAAATCTTTTTTGAAGATTAGTTTCACCACCAAAATAGGTTTTAGCCGGATCTATATATCCTGCTAACCGATGAAAGTTTTTTTCATCAATAATCTGGACATAATTATCGTTTTCAAATGAGTACCTGAATTTTTCAATATACTTCCTGAGTTGCTCAAGCAACTCATTTTTAATAGACTCATCAACAAGTACATAATCAGGAGCAATGCAGGTCTGACCTGAATTTAGAAATTTTGCCCAAACCAGGCGCTTTGCTGTATCCTTTAGATTGCTGTTCCTGGTTACTATAGCCGGACTTTTGCCACCCAATTCCAGCGTGACAGGGGTCAGGTTTTTTGCTGCGGCCTGATAGACGATTTTTCCAACCCGGGTGCTGCCGGTAAAGAATATTTTGTCAAATTTCAGCTCAAGGAGTAAAGTGGTTTCAGGGATTCCTCCTTCGACCACAAACATAAACTCAGACGGGAAATTTTCATTTATTAGTTGTGCAATCGCTACACTGGTGGCCGATGAAATCTCGCTAGGCTTTAGAATAACGGTATTGCCGGCCGCAATGGCTGCCACAATCGGGACAAAAGTGAGTTGCAAGGGATAATTCCACGCTCCGATAATCAGACAGGTCCCCAGTGGTTCGGGAATAATATAGCTTCGTGCCGGCAGATTTAAAAGATTGGACCTGGCCCTTTTTCGCCGAGACCATTTGGGCAATTTCTGAACAGACTCCTCAATTTCGTGGTAAATAAGATTCAATTCTGTGGTCCAGGTATCAAATTCCGATTTCTTAAAATCTTTATATATCGCCTCACAAAAGACCGATTCCTGATTTTTGATAAGATTCTTAAGCTTTCTTAACTGTTCTATCCTAAATTCAATTGCCTTCGTCTGATTGGAATTGAAATAGTTACGTTGATCTTTTAAGATTTCTTCATAGTTCATGGGAATCTTATTTGTTTTTCATTGCAATAGCGGAGTATTTCCTGGAATAATCCATAAAAATAACAAGTAAAACACTGAATTACAGAGCTAAATATTTCAGCGTTGTTTAGGTTTGCGGACAGCTCCCCAATGAATAGAAATTAAAAGTTATTTATTGTTTCCTGACAGCGGTCATTTCCAAAACCCCGTCAGGGGCTTCAACTTTACCGGTGATTTTCGCGTTTTCCACTTTGCCTGAGACCTTGATATCACTCCCTTCGATGTTGACTACGAATTGAATTATATCCTTGGAGAATTGGATATCTGGGACCTTAAGTTCCTGTCCATCTTCAAAAACTACCTTGCCGGTAAGTCCCCCATTTACTTCCGAAACGATAAAAGAGCTATTGACATATTGGTTAGGAGCATCGGTCACTTCAACTTTCCATGTGCCAGTGACATTCTTATTGTCGTTCGCAAAACTCGTTTGATTCAAAATTACAAAACCCAGAATAATTAGTACAAATTTAAATTTATTCATAATAAAATTTAAAAATTAATTAGTAAATACCTTATAATCAATATTTTTTAAAAAATACTCTATTAAACGATACATGTCATTTACGTTTTCTAATCAATCAATGATCTGACCAATTTTATTTTGTTGATTTAAATTTTTTGGGCAATTACCTGGCTTAAACCTGACTCAAATTCGAATCTTGAAATATTCCTAAATCCGGCGTTGCTTAACATCTCGGTAACTTCCTGGTCGGTAAAGCAATCACCGGCTTCTGTCCCAACCAGCATATTTATGGCAAAAATAGCTCCTGCAGTTGGCTGAGTTCTTTCATTGTTCATGATCCAGTCCTGAATGACAATTTTTCCATCCCTATTCAAGGAATTATAACATTTTCTGATTAACATATGATTGATTTCCAGTGAGTTACTGTGAATAATTGCGGACAAAAATATCAAATCGAATCCTTCGGGTAACTCATCTGTTATGTAATCACCGGTGTATGTTTTTATTCTGCCTGAAAAACCTTCCAGGTCGATGAATTTTTTTGTAATAGGCACCACATTGGGTAGGTCAAAAACGGTTGCTTCAATTTCCGGTTTTTTAGTTATGAATTCCATGGAATAGGCACCGGACCCTCCACCAATATCCAGCACCGATTTAATGCCCGTTAAATCGAGATTGGACAATTGCAATGGAGCTTGTTTTATGGCCCGGTCGTGCATGGCGCTAATAAATGGGAAAAGCCAAACCTCTCCTCTTTCATTGATCTCGGTTGGGTGAGCCGATTTACCGGTTTTTACAACCTGAGTGAGGTTACTCCAGGTATTCCATAGATGGTTGGAATGCATTAGCCCGCCCAGATAACCGGAGCTTTTTTTCGATAAAAATGTAAAACTCTCAGGGGTATTAAAGAACAATAGGTTTTGCTTGGTAAGAAAACCCAGGGATACCAATGCGTTAAGCAAACGTTCGCACGCATGTTCATCTAAATGCAAACCGGCTGCAACCTGGTTGTTTGTTGATCCGGATTCATCAATATTTGTAAACAGATCAAGCTCAAAACCGCTTAATAGAATTCTACTCTTCTGAAAAGAAGCCGCAAATTCCCTGATCGTATTCGGATTCATGGCATGAAATTTTTGTTCGTCTTAACATTTGGGAAATTTTTTCTTTTTACCAGACAACAGGACTTAAATGTCCTTATTGGTTCAAGATCTAACTTCCTGCTCACCTAATGTCCAAATGTACAACTAAGCGATGAATCACCGATCATTTTGTGACTCTTTTTCCAAACTTTCGCGGAATAAATTATCATTTAATCTTTAGACAGTGATTTGAATTCTGTGGATAATGTTCCGCTGATATTGTTCGGCGGTTTACGAATACAAGAAGTGGAAGGAGTGAATTACATCAGTTTCAGCATTCTGTTGCTTTCTGATAAAATCGATAAATTCAGATACAATCCATTAGTGAAAAATTATAATCATATAAGATACTCAACATTCTAGATCCATCCCGATTTGATGGCATGAAGAATCAATTCACGGGCATTCGAAACTTCAACCTTTTAAATATGTTCCTGCGGTGAGTATTGACGGTATGATGGCTGATATTCTTTTTTGCGGCAATTTTTTTAGAGGTAAATCCATTGGCAATCAACTTAACAATCTCATATTCAGTGGATGTAAGCTGCTGAAAATCTATTTGATAATTATTCCTGAGAAGATCGGTAGGGAGATCTGAAATCTCATTGGAATAAAAGTTCACACCTTTAAGTGTGGAATCAAATGCCTCAATTACCTCCTCCTTTGCCGCGGTTTTGTAAATAACATTCCTTATTCCCACCTTGGTGAGTGCCGCTTTTTCAACATTGGTGAGTGAATTGGTAAGTACAAGTACCGAAATCAGGGGATATTTTTGCCTGATCCATTTCAGATCATCAATGCCCTGAAAATCTATATTAGCGAAGTCCGTGATTAATAGACCACTTCGGAATTTATTAAGAAGCATATGCAGCTCCTGCTGGTTCCAGGCAACTCCGGCCAGTGTATACCGTTCATCCGATTCAATGAGCAATTTTAGCGCTTCGACTAACAGAAACTGGGAATCAGCAATAATTAGGTGATGATTTGTAATTCGCTTCATAATTCTGGTACATGATTTTTCAAAAGTATCAGTAATGTCAATTGATTTAATGTATATTTGTATGAGTATTTTCACCTGATTGGATTGAATATTTAATCAATTGATAATTATTTTTGCATGACCCATTTCATTCAGATAGTCTGGTTCTCTTTAGGGTCAACTACCCGACAAGCCAATGTCAAATGGAGATATCCAGAGGTTTTAAATAGGTTTTAACGAACAAATTATAGAGGGATGAATCTTATCGGCAATAAACAGGAGTTCTCATGGTTAAAAAGGATTTCACTTCAGTTTATCAGTGAAAAGGATTTTGAAAAGGTAGAGAAATCTTCTGTTAAACTAAATTTCAGAAAAGGGGAAACGATCCTTAAACAAGGGGGAATTCCCACCCATATCGTGTACCTTGAAAAGGGAATTGTCAAGTTCAATTATGAAAACGAGATCAGTAAAAATCTGATTATTACAATCGTAGCAGCGCCTAAGATTTTGGGAGGGGCTAATCTTTTTTATAAGGACAATAACCTGTTTTCATTTGTTGCTGTCGAGGATTGTGAGGCAATTCTGATTGATGCCAAAGTTTTGGAGAATATCCTGATGGAGAATTCCAAATTTGCCATGATGATGTTTCAGGTGGCATCCGAAATGTTTAAAAAAGCAGTCATGAACTTCATCAGCCTGGCCCACAAGCAAAAAGAGGGGAGAATTGCCGACATCATCCTTTATCTTGCTGAAGAGGTTTATTATGACAATTCCTTCGTTCTTTCGTTGACGAGAAAAGAGTTGGCAGAATTTGCGGGGTGTTCAACCGAAAACGTAATTATGACATTGTCAAGGTGGCAAACCGAAAAGATTATCGCTATTGAAGGGAAAAAATTTGAGATTCTTAATCCTGAGAAGTTGCAATATATCTGTAGAATAGGATAATTATGCTGACACAGAAAACCAGATATTCAATGCTTGCCCTGGTCAAACTGGCCAGGGAATTTGGCAAGGGCACTTTAATGATCAATGAGATTGCAGAGAGTGAGAAAATTCCCAAGCGATTTCTGGAATCGATCCTTCTCGACCTAAAAAAGAACGGCTATCTGGCGAGTAAACTGGGTAAACACGGTGGTTACTACCTTATTAAGAAACCCGAGGAGATAAATCTGCTTGAAATAGTCCGTCTTACGGAAGGTAGCATTTCCTTGCTTCGATGCACTTCGGTAAAGTATTATGAACCTTGCGAGCATTGCAAAGATGAATTGACCTGCTCTATCCGAGGAACCTTTAAAGATATACGTGATTATACCTTTAGTAAACTCGAAAAAACCTCATTGGCTATGCTCGCACGCGAGTGATAATGTGATTTTACCAAAGAATATCCCAATGTCAGTTAAAATATGCCACGTATGGGTAATGTCATTAAGTTGAGCAAAAATTCCTGAGGTTTTGATTAATTTTCATCGGCCCTTCATTCATTATATTGCCCCGGAGGCACAGTTCCCGGGGACATTATATTTGTGGGAATTAAAATAGCCCCTGATTCATGGAGGTTCTGCAGTGTCGATATAAATATCAGCCCTTTTTTCACCCGAATATACTTTTTACTACACCGCAGCGAGGGAACAGGATGTTCCAATAATATTTTCTAATTTTGAGTTCCTATCATTTCATTCAAAATGTTAAAAAAGACAGGCCGTTTACTCAATATTTCCTGCATATTAGTGACAAGTATTACGCTCCTGCTTTTCGCCCTTATCTCATTTAATATCCATCTTTTAAATTCTTCATTTTTCACCCTCTTCCGCATTCTCAATGTGATCCTGCTGATGCTTTTTGCCTTGAGAAGCAGATCATTGACTGTTTGGATATTGATAAGTATTGTAGTTGGTGCCGAATTTGGCTTTGATTTCCCTGAAATTGCCAAAAACATGCAATTCCTGAGCGATATATTTCTACGGCTGATTAAGACCATAATCGCACCACTGATATTTGCAACGTTAGTAAACGGCATCGCTGGGCATAATGATTTAAAACTGATTGGACGACTAGGTTGGAAATCAATTCTTTATTTTGAGGTCGTTTCAACTATCGCTTTGTTTATCGGGCTTATTGCCATAAATATCAGTAAAGCGGGTGAGGGACTGATCCTGCCAGCCATTTCGAATATACCGGAAACAACGGCAAAACTTCATTCCTGGTCAGATTTTCTTTTAAATATGTTTCCGGAGAATATTGCCAAGGCAGTTTTTGATGGGAATATCCTTCAGGTGGTTGTTTTTAGCATCATTTTTGGAATTGCTGTGGCAAAAACAGGAGATAGATTTCGTGCACCCATGCTGCGGTTTACAGGGAGTTTGGCGGAAGTCATGTTTCGATTCACCAAAATTATTATGTACTACGCGCCCGTTGCTGTTTTTGCCGCTATTGCATTTACTATCGGACATCTCGGGCTCGATGTACTCACAAGTTTGTTGAAATTACTGGCAACGCTATATCTGGCTCTGCTGGCATTTCTTCTGCTGGTAATATTTCCAATGGTATTGATATTGAAAATACCTTTTCGGAAATACCTTCTTGCCTTGAGTGAACCGGCATCGATTGCCTTTGCTACTGCAAATTCCGAATCAGCGCTCCCGTCAGCACTCGAATCAATGGAAAGGTTTGGGGTACCCCGTGAAATCGTGGCATTTGTTATTCCGGCAGGATATAGCTTTAATTTGGATGGAACTTCTTTATATTTATCCCTGGCTTCTGTTTTTGTTGCCCAGGTCGCAGGCATTCATCTTTCGGTTGGACAACAACTTGCCATGTGTTTTGTCTTAATTCTTACCAGTAAAGGTGTCGCGGGAGTATCCCGTGCTGCCCTTGTCGTATTGCTGGGGACTCTTTCCAGTTTTGGTTTACCGGCAACACCTGTCTTTCTTATTCTTGGAATTGACGTATTGCTGGATATGGCACGTACAACAGTTAACGTAATTGGGAATTGCACGGCAACAGTCGTAATGGCTAAATGGGAGAATTCATTCGATAACCGGAAAGCTGAGAACTTTTCGAATAAGATTTAAATGAATATACCGGTTGGAGCAACAGAGAAGAAGTTAATTCCAGGTAAGATCAATCATTTTAAGGAATGATATCAATCATATCCCGATCCTGGACTTTTATAAATCGGGAAATAACACGTTGGTTGTTAAATCTTCATGGTCTCTTCATAATAGGCCGAATATATTTGAGCTGAAAACATTTTAAAAAATTACAGTTATGAAAAAGTTAGTTCTTTTATTAAGTTTTGTATTTGTTTTGGGTTTGGTTTCTTTAAGTGCTCAGAATACTCCAAAGAAAAAAATTAAAAGCGCCCCTGCAAAAACAGAAAAAGTTGCGCCAAAGGCGGCTGATAAAGCAACACCAGTTGCAAAGATCCCGGAAAAAGGTAAAAAGAGAGCAAAAAAAGTTGCAGAACCGGCAAAATAAAAATTAGAAATAAAATTGCACTTCATAATAAGGGTATAATATTCTCAGCAGAATTGCAGATACTATATTATTTTTCGGGGGCTATACTGCTATTTAAAACGCGCCTCTATTTTTAACCAATTATGGCCCTGAGGGGGGTGATATGGCCAATATTAGGGCATGGCGAAGTGCTGAAGTATTTCAAAAACTGCTTATTGAGTGAAAATACAATCAAATGGATGAACTAACCATTCAATTTGTTCATCGTTTCAACTCAAATCTGTTACTCTTATGTACTCTTTAAAAATGAATACTTTAAAACTTTAATCTATGAGCAAACTGATCAAATTTGGAGAAGATGTGGAGGGTTATGAAATCCCGGTATTGAACGAACGGGAAATAAGGGCTGCGGCAGGAATATTCTTTGTCTTTGCATTTCTGTCTGTATTGCTGGCCGTTTTGAATAAGAACTTTGTGGTTTTAAAATATTTTATTCTGGCGTTCCTTGTCGATTTTATTATCCGGGTATTTATTAATCCCAGATATTCCCCAACTTTAATTATTGGCCGACTGATTGTCAGAAGACAGGTTCCGGAATATGTGGGTGCTGCTCAGAAAAAATTTGCATGGGTATTCGGCTTGATTTTGGTATTAATCATGTTGGTATTGGTGGTATTTGTGAATTCATACAGCCCTATTTCAGGCCTGATATGCCTTATCTGCCTGATATTCCTGTTATTCGAGTCCGCATTTGGTATTTGTCTGGGTTGCCTGTTTTATGGCTGGTATTTTGGGAAGAAAGCCAAATATTGCCCGGGGGAAGTTTGTGAAGTAAACGCCCGTCATGAAATTCAAAAGACCAACTGGATACAATTGCTCATTGTCATTGGGTTTATTGCCTTTATCATATTGTCCATCTATTTTTTTAACCATTCTTTTAAAGTAGCGCCGCGTGACTTATTTAAAATTATAGGTTGACTTTATCAAAATAGGCAATATAGTTGAATGGATTAGCGGATTTATTGCAATCCGATTGAGGTTTTCATTTAGTTCAGTGTAATCTGATATATGTATTCTATGGGTGAATGCAATAAAATAAATCGGATTATTTTGTTTTTGACTCACTCCAGATTTAATCTTTTCCCGATTAACTTTGAGAGAAGTTTGTAATTATGGCCAAAATGGTGACCTCCTCCCAGGAAATCATGGTCGGTTACTCCATCCAGATTTTTCTTGCGGATCGAATATGGACTGTCATCGCAAATGATATAAGATTTCTGGGCTTTCATTTTTACTAATTCCGTATATATATCAGTTCCCTTTTTTTCTTCAAAAAGATAATCAGTCGGTTTCAATCTGAATATTGCTTTCTGACCCGGAGCAATTAATAAAATATCCATTAGCTCAAGCCTGGATTTTTCATCCATCCGGTTTACTGCAAATGGGATTACTTCTGCTCCCATGGAATAGCCCATCAATATAACTTTATGCTGATTCCATTTTCTATTGTATTGATTTATAACATATCCAAGATCGCGCCCCATCTGTCCCGGACTCTTTTCCGACCTAAAGTAATTTTTAGAGTTTATCACCACAACCGACACATTTTTAACATTCAGATAGTGTACGATTGCTTTGTCAAAATTCAGGAATCCCAAATCCCCGGTTAAAAATATGACATAGTAATCACAATTCCCGGTTGATACAGATTCTTTTGTTGGAATATTTCTTATAGCCTGCACTTTTGCTGCATAAAGTGATGTAACAGACCAAAGTGTAATAAATATGAAGGCTTTACAAAATGAATTGAAAAAAATTTTCATTGTCAGCAACATTAATTAATAAAATACTTTCCTGATTGGATTCAGCAAAGTTGATAAAAACTTACGGTTATGTTCTAAATTTAAAGTCCTTATATCATAGATATATTGATATTATTTATTATTGGCCGTAGGTTTTCAGAAAATCACGCATAACTCAAAGTCATATATTTCAGATTTGTTGTGAGTTGATTACTTCTTAAGTTGAGTTTTAAATCGTCAATGAGACCATAAATATTCAAAGAAATTTACCTGTTGCAGTCCTAAGGTTGGGTTTCTGTGACAACTCCCCATTTTTTATTCGGTTCAGGGCCCATTTCATAGACCAGTGTACCTCCATTTACAATTTGTTCATGGGTAATCCGACATTGGTTAAATGGCCTGTTATTCAGTCTCGCCGATTGGATGAAGCAGTTTGTTTCTGAGGCACCCGGTGCAGAGATGACCAGCGTTTTACCATTTCCAAGTTTGATTGTTACTTTCGGGAAGATGGGGCCTGTTACCGCATATTCAGGTAAGACAGGGCATACGGGGTAGAATCCGATCGCTCCAAGAATGTACCAGGCTGATATCTGACCCGAATCGTCGTTACCGCTTAAACCTCCCGGACCAGTATCGTATTCGGTTTTAAGTATATGCCGGACTTTTCTGGTCGATTCCCAGGGTTGACCCGAATAGATGTACATAAATGGAATTTGTTGTCCGGGTTCATTGCCATGCCAGTATTGCCCCTGTGCGAAAAATTCATCAAGCGTATCGTTAAATTTTGAATTTCCGCCCATCAGATTAATCAGTCCCTCCGGATCCTGGGGTACAAACCAGTTGTATTGCCAGGGAGTTCCCTCCGTAAAGAAAGACAACATTTTGTTCCTGTCGAAATCTTTAAAAAATTCACCGTTGGCGAAACGGCCATTCATATTGTTTACCTTAGAATCGAATACATTGCGGTAGTTCTGAGCACGCTTAATAAAGTAATTATAGTCGTCGTTCTTACCCATCTTTTTGGCAACCTGTGCGATGGCAAAATCGTCGTAAGCATATTCAAGGGTTCGTGAAACCTGTTCCCTGTTGTGGTAGGCCTCTTTCACGGAGTCTTCAAGTGGAATGTACCCGTATTTCAGGTAGGATTTAAGTGCCCTTCTCCCTTTTCCCTCAATGTATTCCTCATACGTTGCCGGCGACTCAGTGGCATTATGTCTCATTAACTGGTAATCTTTTTCGGTGAGGCTGATTACCCCTTTTACATAGGCCTCAGCAATGATGGCAACCACATGGTCACCGATCATTGCCGAAGTATAGCTATTCCATTGCGGGAAAATAGGAAGCCAGCCCCTGACCCTTCCCATGGCCAGCAACGATTTGACCATATCAGCATTGTATTTCTGGGCAATCAGGTTATATAGGGGATGTAAAGCCCTGAATGTATCCCATGCCGAAAAATCACAATAGTAATTTCCATTACGGATAGTATCGGTTTGATCATTCCCATCGAACCGGGGGTAAGATCCGTCAATATCGTTGTAGGTACGTGGTTGCTGAAAAGAATGGTACATGGCAGTATAAAATTTCACTAATTCACTACGCTTACTGCTTTCCACTTCAATCCTGGAAAGTATATCGTTCCATTTGTTTTTTAGTTTCTGCTCAATCTTCAGGAAATCGAAGTCGGGGATTTCGGCTTCCAGATTTTTACGGGCCTCTTCGATACTTACAAAAGAGGTTCCAATTTTCACGTAAACATGAGCCCCCTTTTTGACGTTAAAAGTGAAATAAGCCCCTAAATCGGGCAGGTTTCGAAGTTGGAGTTGTCCCTTTAATATTTGGTCTCTGGAGTATACGCCAAAAGAATCAGGGATGTTTTCGGTCTGCATTACGAAATATCCCGAAAATCCGGCTCTTTCCCCATTACCCTGATAAATTCGCCTGACCGGGTTATAGCCAACTATCTCATTCTTTCCCGGAACAACCTCGACGAAACTTTCACCTATATCATTGTTGGGATTGACAACAAGATGTGCTTTCCCTGCCCTGTTAAAAGTAAAACGTAGAATTCCGCACCGCTTGCTGGCGGTCATTTCAACCGTGATCTGACTGGTATTGAGATCAACTTTATAATACTGAGGACTTGAAACTTCTGAGGAATGCGAAAAATGCGATCCCCTTTTTAATGGACTACATACCAACTGGCCTGACTCTGGCATGATCGCCATAGAACCATATTCCTGCGTACATGAACCACTTAACCAGTGCGAACCCCGGAATCCGGTCATCAGGGAATCCTGATAAAAATAGGATGCAATACACTTTTTTTCAGTATTGGTCGTTTGAGGCGACCAATTGGTCATCCCAAAAGGAAAGGTAACTGAGGGTTGGACCATCGCATTGTCTTCGATTCCTCCAAGTTTTACCTCTGATCCGGTGGTTGCAGCGGCTGTTCCGATCATTGGGTCAACATACTGTGTAAAATCTGCCGGAACTGCCGGTGCAACAGACTGTCCAAATGCAACACAGGTAAACGAAAATGTAAGTAGCAATAATATTATTTTTATCATATCAATCAATTTTAGCTCACTTAAAATTCTTATTTTAATTTTTAAAATGGCCTTATTAACCAACCGAAAACATCAATCTTCCAATTTCCTTAATTTCCTATTCTTAGTTTGACCCCGGTTTAAATCTTATAATTTGGGAAATATTTATTGCATATAAAAATAGTCTTTTTTGTTGACTGATATCCAAGGCGCTACTTGTTGTAAACAACTTTCGGTTCTTTGCCCAATTTGTGTTGGTCGTTGAGATTCAAACTCTGGTATAAACATCTTAATTGTAGTAAAACTATTGTTCCGCAATATCTTTTGCTAAAGCTTGATATCCAGCAAAATGTAAATTAAGTCATAATAACCTTGTAAATTAATTTAAGAAACCTTTGTTAATGCCTAAACGGACACCCCTGATTTAAAATCGGATAATTTGAAAATGTAAGCATATTAGCTTCCATTATTCCGTTTTACTTGATAGAAATTGAGCTTATTCGGAAAGATCAGTGGAAATTCCACAAAATCAACCCTTATCACTGATTTGTTTTAACAAGGCTTCATTGGTAATTGACAATTTTTTACCTTCAATTTCAACGATCTTTTCGTTGTGAAAATCGGTTAGGATGCGGCTTGCGCTTTCGCGGGTAATCCCGGTCAGGTCTGCTAAATCCTGCCTTGAGATAGGGAGCACAAAGGTGGCTGAATGGTAAATTTCGTGGGCAAAGAAAAGAATGGCATCGGCAACCCGTCCGATGTTTTGCTTTTGGGCATTGTTCAGACAGTGGTGAAGGCTCTGAAGCTCACCTTTACTCAGATCGAGGATAATTTGCAGGGCAAAATCTCCGTTACTGTAAATAAACTGCTTAAAAACAGTCACATCTATAAAACACACCGAAGTGCGTTCAATTGCGGTTGCTGAAAAATGATTCACCTTGTCTCCGAATGTACTGGGGAGACACAGGTAGCTGGGAGCCTTCACAATTTTCATGATCCGCTCTTTAATCGGCCCCCGGATATGAATTTTTACCAGGCCGGATTTAATATAAACAACATTTGTTGATAAGGAATCCTGCCTTACAATATTGTCTCCCGGCATAAAATCCACCTGTGCACAGTTATTCTCCAGAACACCAATCTCACTGTTTTTAAGTGTATGGGCCGCAGCTGATTTCAGGTTACAAAATTTACAGGAAGTTTTCTCCATGCTATGTATATTAAACCGTAAAGGTATAGAAAAATGTGCGCTATATCACATCCACCATTGCAAATCCTCACACCAAATTTCTGGATAAAATTTAAATTCCTTTCTACTTTTGGAACCATCGATGCAAATATTTTAAAAACTTAAAATCATGGCTAACGAAATTGAAAAACAGGTCGAAGAACTGGAGAAAAAAATAAAGCAACTGCAAAAGCGCGAGGCTAAAGACCAGATATCAATTATTGCGTTCTCCGGTGATCTGGATAAGATGCTGGCAGCAATGATCATTGCAACAGGTGCCAGGGCGATGGATACAGAGGTGAAAATGTTTTTCACTTTTTGGGGAACCACTATGCTTCGTGATCCCAAAAAGAGCGGGAAAGGAAAAAACTTCATGTCTAAAATGTTCGGGTGTATGCTCCCCAAAGGAAGTACCAAACTCAAGCTTTCGAAATTGAACATGTGTGGTATGGGTACCGCCATGCTGAAAGGTTTAATGAAGAAAAAGGGGGTCCCATCACTTGAGGAGTTGATGAAAGTTGCCGGCGAGTTAGGAGTTGAAATCAATGTTTGCGAGATGAGCATGGATCTGATGGGCTTTAAACGTGAGGAGATGATCGATTACCCGAACCTCAAATATGTTGGTGTTGGCAGTTACCTTGCTGATGCCGACGAAAGCCGCATCCAGCTCTTTATTTAAATTTCAAATCAGCCAATTTTAATAACTCCAATTAGAAAATATCATGACAACAGAAGAATTAAACAAATTAACAGCAGATTTGGTGATTGATGCCAGAGGAACAGCATGCCCCGGCCCACTTTTGGCAGCAAAAAAAGCCATCGGGGAAATCGAATCGGGTGAAATAATGGAAATCCTCTCTGCTGATGAAGGGACCAAGCACGATATCCCTCGTTGGTGCGACAAGATTGGACATGAATATCTTGGTTTCACCGATCTGGACAGTTACACCAGGCTCTTTCTGAAAAAAGCTTAAAGTACCATCCTGATACCTCTTTTGAAGCCCGGAATTTGAAGGACAAATTAGGGTAGTGGATGTTCTATGTCCTGAACAAAACAGGCAATAGTTTGTAAGTCGAAGAATATAAGAAACATAGATACTTTCTGGAATCTATGCACCAAAAAATCTAAAGAAAATGACACAAGAACCAATAAAGCCCAAAATCCTGGTTTTTTCGACCGACAAGATCTCCGACCCGGGTATCGATCAGGCGGGTCTTCGGAAGATCCATTATACTCCATCGGTTTATGTAATCAGTTTACCATGTTCATCAGGGGTGAAACCAAAATGGATCATGCATGCCCTGGAAAAAGGTTTCGATGGCGTTTTTATTGCAGCCGATGGACACGAATGTTCCTATAGTTCAAAATGCGCTGACCATACCAACCAGATTATCCTCGACACCCAAGCCCTGATGACTGATAAAGGGATTAGTCCGAAGCGGATCAGAATGGCGGCACTCTGTTCGGTCTGTGCCGAACCGTTCGCAAGTCATATGGAGAATTTCAGCAAGATTCTGGCTACCCTGGAAAATACAAAGGATTAATGACCATGCAATCAAAAACAGAAAAAATGGATCCAATGAATAGTGATTTTGATGCTGTAATTATTGGAGGAGGAATTGCCGGCCAGGAAGCGGCCTTAAGCCTTGCCGATATGAATCACAAAGTACTGCTGGTTGAAAAAGGACTCTCTATCGGAGGAAAGATGATTCAGCTGAGCAAGGTTTTCCCGACACTCGATTGTGCAGCCTGTATCACAACTCCGAAAATGTCGGAGACAGCTCGTCATCCCAATATCACCCTGATGCTGAATAGTGAGATCGAAAGCATCAATAAAGTGGGAAATGATTTTGAAGTGGACATTTCCAAAAAGCCACGTTATGTGATCCAGGAGAATTGTACCGGTTGCCAGGAATGTGAAGTGGTTTGCCCGGAAGTAAGACCGGACGAATATAACTGCAACCTGGCCGGACGAAAAGTGGCCTACATTCCGTTCAGCCTGGCCAATCCGAGAATTGCCACCATCGACCGTCAGGATCACTCGGCACCCTGTATCAATGAATGTCCGGGTGGTGTTAAAGCCTACGGATACATAACCCTGGCCCGAAACGGACAATACGAAGAGGCAATGAAGCTTCACCTGGAAGATATCCCGTTCCCCGGAAGCCTGGGTCGGGCCTGTTATTCACCATGTCAGAACGCCTGCACCAGGGCCGGACTCGATACCGCGGTAGATATCCGTAAGATCAAGCGCTATTTCGCCGATTACTATTACGAAAAATACCCGGAAGCTCCCGCAGTCGAGATTAAAAACAAGTCCGGGAAAAAAATAGCGGTGATCGGTTCAGGTCCTGCCGGTTTGACGGCAGCCTATCATCTTGCACTCAAGGGACATACGGTAAAGATATTTGAAGCGGCTCCCCAGGCAGGGGGTATGCTCAAACTGGCACTTCCTGAATACCGTGCTCCCAAGGATGTGGTTGACCGGGATGTTCAGAATGTTACCGTTCTTGGTGTTGAAATTGAATGCAACCGGAAAATAGAAGACTTAACCGAACTTAAAAAACAGGGGTTAGACCTGATCTTTGTCTCGGTAGGAACTCACAAAACCGTGGAGATGGGGGTTGAAGGGTCAGATCTGAAAGGGCTTGTCTCTTGTCTCGACTTTCTGCGGAAATCGAATATCGGCAAGAAGGAAAACCTGACCGGTAAAAAAGTAATGATCGTCGGTGGCGGGAATACCGCTATTGATGCGGCACGCACTTCGATGCGCCTCGGAGCCGAAAAGGTGACCGTTGTTTACCGGCGGAGCCGTGCCGAAATGCCCTGCTTTGCCCCTGAGATCAAAGAGGCCGAAGAGGAGGGTGTTGAAATCCTGCTGCTCCGCAATCCGGTGAAACTCATCGGAGTAATGGGGGAGCTGAAAAAGGTGCAGCTGATTAAAATGAAACTCGAAGATCCTGACGAGAGCGGAAGACGGAAATCGGTCCCTATCCCTGGTTCAGAATACCTCGAAGATGTTGATTATATGATCGAAGCGATCGGCCTCAAAGCAGAAACATCGTTCTTTGCCAAAGATATTGAGCTCAATAAAAACGGAACGATCAGGGTAAATGAGAAAACCTTGCAGACTTCAACTCCCTATATTTTTGCGGGGGGCGACACGGTAACCGGGGCAACTACGCTGATTGAGGCTGCCGGACAAGGGAAAAAGGCCGCATTCTATATGGACAAATATCTCAGCAATCTGACGCTTGAAGAGTATGAGTCGGGCGACAAACTACCTGCGGTGGATAAAACACAGGTATATAAGAAATATGGGAACCATAAAATAGCCGCAATC
>Ga0364860_10132_pt1 | contig 58905 bp, 50 predicted proteins | sample ExccelAu500001D4_FD_206916 | JGI IMG/M metagenome (GOLD analysis project Ga0364860, IMG submission 206916) | Enriched cells from Trout Bog Lake Hypolimnion, Wisconsin, USA - BchlTB.Aug20.5000.01 .D4 | ecosystem: Environmental > Aquatic > Freshwater > Lake > Hypolimnion/Profundal zone | place: USA...
TGGCGGTGAAAAAGCCTACTCGCCTCGCCGGTGGCTCGGGGATGGAGGCATCGATATCTGCGCTCCCTCCCGCTCGCCTCAACGCTCTAACGCCTGGTGCTCTCCCCCCACTCCTCCCAGGACGGCTGTTCGAGGTCGGGATGGGCTAGGAAGAGGATTGCGGCGCCGGATCGGATGCTCAGCCGAATTGGGCCTTCGGCCCTGTTCGACAGGCTCGTCAGCCCTAGAGGGCTAAGCGCTGCTTCGTTGAGTGGCCAATGAGCGCCTTCGATGCTGACGCCGGAACAGTCCGAAATCGGCATGAGTGACATCCGGGTGTCGACAGGAACGTCCAGGCCCATTCTAACCGGACCCTTGAGAACATAGCCGATCCCTCGCCGGAGTGAAAATCGTACTTTCAACTTGGATTTGGCTGCGCTAAAGAGATTGCCGAGAACATGATCGAGTAGATCGCCCTCAACGCCAATTAAAGTGATCTCGGAAAACCCCTTGTCGGCGGCGACCCCAAGCAATTTGTCGCAGTCCGAAGAGTCCTGGTCTTCGATGTGAAACAACTCAAGCTGTACATCTTTGGTACTCATTGAAATTGAGTCGAAATCGCCGATCGTTGCGTCAGGAACGACATTTATCGCATGAAGGTCGTTTGCGGCACCATCTGCTGCCAGAATGGTATGAGCAGAACGCACCCAAGCACCAAGGCGCTCAGGAGACAAATCGCCTCCCGCCAGGACGCCCAAGACGCGCAGTTTGTTAAGCTTTTCCGGCACTGCGTTGCATAGTACTCTCTCAGCCGGATGTTGCCTTCCAGGTAATTCTGTCAGGTTCTGGAACATCGTAGACGTGTGGATACATGTCGAAGAAATTTGATTCAGAGCGAGAAAAATTACGAAAAAAGCAGATATCGGCTCATATCCGGGTGCAACAAGGCATAGCGTTGGCTCTACCTGCCGTTTTCGGCCATTTTTAAGGCCTTAATTTTCTCGGCATGGGGGGCCGGTGGCGTGTATAATCCGAATCCCAAACCGGGCGAATCGTTGCCCCGACGAGACCATGACAAACCTTTTTAACGATGACAACTCTAACCACGGAACGGATCTGCACCAAGCATGGGCGGGAGTTCTCAAGCGACTTAGCCCGGAGGTTCCGTCTGCTTGGTTTGAGCGATTCATCCGACCGCTAGACCCTGTCGCTCTGAAGGGTGGCGTTGCCATGGTAAACGTGCCGGGCCGTTTTGTTTTAGAATGGGTCAAGGAGCGGTACTTAGGGACTATTCAAAGCCTCCTGTCAGACGAACTCGGCGGACACGTCGTGATCGAGTTGGTTCTTCAGGCCCAGGAGAAGAAGCAGACACCTTCTTCGACATTTGCTCCGCTGCCGACTTCGTCGCTCTCTGAGATCAACAGCAGATTTCATCCTGCTGAGCGGTTCTCATTCGACACGTTCGTTCGGGGGCAGAGCAATCGGCTCGCCTTTGCCGGCGCGAAGGCCGTGGCAAACGAGCCTGGAACCAAGTACAACCCTTTGTTCATCTACGGCGCCTCCGGCCTCGGCAAGACGCATTTGCTGCATTCGATCGCTCGCCAAATTCTCGACGCGAATCCTCGAACACCTCTGGTGTACGTCAGTGCCCAGCAGTTCGCGGAGGAGTTCGTAAACGCTCTGCAAAACGGGAAAATCGATCAGTTCCGAAGGGCACAGCGCGCGGTTGCGGTATGGCTCGTCGACGACATTCAGTTCGTGGTTGGAAAGGACAAGACTCAGGAAGAGATCTTCCATACGTTCAACTACCTCCATTCCCTCGGCAAGCAGATCGTCCTCAGCTCGGACCGTGCGCCCAAGGATCTGTATCTCATGGACGAGCGACTTCGTTCACGATTCGAGTCGGGACTGGTCGCCGACATCCAGATGCCCGACACCGAGACCCGATGCGCGATCCTCTTGACAAAAGCGGGCCAGGAACGAATCGAGCTTGAGCACAGTATCGCGATGTTCTTGGCGGAGAATGTCCCCGGCAACATCCGGCGGCTGGAGGGAGCGCTGACGAAGCTGGCGGCTCAGGCAAGCGTGGAAGGGGTTCCAGTTTCGCTCGGCTTGGCACAAACGATGGTTGAGCAGTACTATCGCGCCGGCCTGCTGGCAAAGCCAGGGTTTACTCAGATCGTGGATGCCGTTGGCAAGCACTACCGAATTCCGGCAGACGACATCCGCGGAATCTCACGAAAGGCACCGATCGTCCATGCGCGTCACGTAGCCGTATTCATTACTCGCGAGATCACCGGCGATTCTTGGAAGCACATTGGGGGCCTCTTCGGGGATCGAGATCACACTTCGATGATGCACGGATACACGAAGATCTCGGAAATGATGCATCAGGACAAGGATCTTCGGGCATCGGTGAAGATGCTGATCCGGAATCTTTATCCCGACGCATAGCCGATCGGACGCCTCGATCGCCATCGGAGTATCCTAGGCTCGTGAAGCTTCAGGATGCGACTTGGATTGATGTTGACGGGTTTAGCCGGGACGCGGTTGTAGTAATCCCGACCGGCTCCCTTGAGCAGCACGGTCCGGCTTTACCGCTGTTTACCGATTCGCTCATCGTGACGGCTATAGCCGAAAGGGTTGAGCTGGCTTTGCCCGATCTTGTGCTCCTTACTCCAACCCTCTGGATGGGCGCCAGTGACCATCACCTTGGCTTCTGCGGCACTTTAAGCGCCGAGTTCGATACGTATGAGGCGGCCATCGCTAACGTCGTAGAATCTCTGCTTCCTCACGGTTTCCGCAAATTCTATGTAATCAACGGTCACGGCGGCAACAAGGAGCCGAACGGCATCGCCATTCGAAAGCTCAAGGCTAAACACCTCGAAGCCACATTTGGCCATTCGTCGTATTACGACTTCGCAAAGTCGACGGTTAGCGAAGTTCTTGAAGGACCGCTAAAGGAGCTCAGGCACGCGTGCGAGGCTGAGGCCAGCCTAATGCTGCATCTCCATCCCCGCCTTGTCCGAAGGGAGAAATTACGCGACGACGGTCTGAATTCGGAACCCAGCCTTGCAGGAGTCGTCCATCACTTCGATGAGATCACGGAGCAGGGATCTTTCGGATACGCGACTCTTGCCACTGCCGATAAAGGTCAAAAGATCTTCGATGCAGCGGTCGAAGGTGTGGTCACTGAAATTCGAACGGTCGCAAACGGGTATTTTCTCCGAGGGCTATAACTTGCCCAGGAGAGTCTCATGACAATGAAACCGCTGATCGGAATTGCCGCACTTGCCGTGTTTGCCACATCTGCTAGTGCCCAACAAACAACGAACAACACTGGAATCGGCCTCTCCGTCGGCATTTTTACCCCGACTGCTGCGGGCGTGAAGAAGGACATTGGAAGCCAGTTCCTTAGTTTCGGCCTCGGAGGAGCATCGACCGGCCGGCCTTCGGACAGTTCGATCACGCCTTCCTACTCGTTCATCATCGCCAACGGAAACGGGAACAAGTTGTTCATCCTTCCGCTGACTTACGGATACGAATACCACTTCGGATCTCACTCCACGGCCAGTACGCTTCCGTATCTTAGACCGTTTGCCGGCGTAGCCTACTACGACTACAGCATCACCGACTATCTTTCAGGGCACCAGTCTACCAAGCAGCTTGGTGGGACCTACGGGATTGAAGGCGGCATTCTGTTTTCCCACAAGATCAAGGTTTCCGCGACTTACAACTACTTCACACAAACGAACGGCTTTAGCTTTAACGGCCTCACGTTGTCGGCGTCCTACTCGCTGTTCAATCTGTGAGCGACCTGAACCGCTGCTCTAGTGGATCGCAGAGCAGCGGTTCGGTGAAACTTTCGCCGTCCGAACGCACTCGGACCCAAATCGGATGGCAAAAACCCTTTCTAGTTTAGAGATACCGACCGAAACGGCGGTTCTCGTATATATCAATCAAGACGAATCTGAAGATCAGGTCGTCGAAGACGAACTCGTCGGCCTTTGCGAAGCAGCTCAAGTCGAGCCGGTCGCTTCAATTCGCCAGCGTCTCGACCGTCCTTACAAGGGCACATTCGTCGGCAAAGGCAAGGTTCAGGAGATCGCCGCCCTCACCCGAGAGTGCAAAGCCGACGTCGTTTTGATTGACGGCGAAGTCAGCGGCATGCAGCAGCGTAACTTGGAAGAAGAGTTCGGCTGCAAGGTCGTAGATCGTACCCAGTTGATCCTCGACATCTTCGCTCGCCGGGCGCGAACGCGTGAGGGAATGCTCCAAGTTGAGCTCGCGCAACTTACCTATATGATGCCGAAGCTTATGTCGGTGTATACCAAATTCGAGCGACAAAAGGGCGGCATCGGAATGCGCGGTCCGGGCGAAACGAAGCTCGAATCGGATAAGCGACTTGCACGAGATAAGATCTCCGAATTGAAAGAAGAGATCGAAGACGTCAAGCGTGTTCGCGATCAACAGCGGACCAGCAGACGGAAACACCCGTTCCCGTTTGCATCGATCGTTGGGTACACCAGTGCCGGCAAATCGACGCTGATGAATAGGATGGCGGGAACCGACGTCCTTGTCGACGCGATGCCGTTTGCGACGCTCGATCCTACGACTCGAAAGATCGACCTTCCCGATGGCTATGCACTCTTCTTGACCGACACCGTCGGCTTCATCCGCCACCTTCCGACCCACCTCGTTGCAGCGTTCCAATCGACCCTCGAAGAGGTCACTTTCTCGGACTTCGTCATGCATGTCGTGGATCTGTCCAATCCGGCGTGGGAAGTTCAGAGAGACGCAGTTATTTCGACGCTGGAAACGTTAGGGGCAAGCGACAAGCCGATGCTGACGCTCTTCAACAAAATCGATCTCGTTCCGGACAAAACCGCCCTCCGCAAGATCGTCGCCGACTGGCCGAATTCAGTCGCAATCTCAGCATTTACCGGCGAAGGGATGGGTGACCTTCAATCGGCGATAAAGAGAATGGTCCAAGAGCTTCTTGGAATGACGAAAGTGTTGATCCCCTATGATCGTCAATCGCTGCTTCAAGAGTGCTACGACTTTGGGCGGGTTCTAAAAGAAGAGTATCGGCCCGATGGAATCTACGTGGAAGCCGAAGTTGTCAACGAGATGCGTCAGAAACTGGCGCAATTGGAAATCGCCTGACTCCGATATGAACCAATGACCGTTCGCGAATGGGTGGTGTCGGCAGAGTCAAGGCTAAGCGATTCAGGGTTCGAAGCTTCGTCACTGGAAGCCCAACTTCTTGCCGCACACGTTCTGCTCGTCGATCGGGTTTGGCTTATGGCTCATCCCGATGAGCCGTTTCCAGAGCTTGCAGGAGAATCCGTGCTCGCAGTACGTCTTTCTCATCGACCGCTCGCCTATATTCTGGGCTACCGAGAGTTTTACGGTAGGCGGTTTTCCGTACGTCCCGGTGTCCTCATTCCCAGGCAGGATACGGAGGTCCTGATCGAAGCAGCGCTGCGTTGGGCCAACGACAAACTGCCTTTGTCGCCGACTGTTCTTGACCTCGGAACAGGATCGGGATGTGTCGGGATTACGTTGAAGTTGGAGAGACCCAACTGGGAAGTGACGCTTTCGGACGTATCGGCGGAGGCACTAGAAATCGCGACTCAGAACTCAGAGGATCTCGGCGCTACGGTCCGATTAATTGAATCGGATGGGTTCGGGGCAATGACTGGCGACCGATTCGATCTTATCGTCACCAATCCCCCCTACATAGGTCTTGCCGAACCGTTGGATCGTGAAGTCGCCGACTTCGAGCCTCACATTGCATTGTACGCGGGAGCCACCGGAATGGAGTTCTATGAACGCATGGCACGCGAATCCAAAGGTCATTTGATGACAGGCGGAATCCTGGCGATGGAAGTCGGATACCGGCAGGCAGAATCGGTTGCGAGGCTTTTCGAATCGATGGGATGGAAAGTCGGCGAAGTCGTCGAGGACCTGCAAAAGATTGCTCGCGTTGTCGTCTGTATAAAGTAGATGAGTCTGGAAGAAACCAAAAGGGTCGAAGAGGCGACATAATCGGGGGAATGCAAATCGTCGTTCCCGACGAATATCGGCATCTGTACGTGCAGAACCGGGAGCGTCCGGTGGTTAAGATTCCGGCGGAGGTTCTTCGACAGGTAGCCCCCGACGTTGCGAAAATCACGAAGAAGACGCTGCTCTTGATCGACGACATGATGCGAATCATGCGCAAGGCAAACGGCGTGGGTCTTGCCGCACCTCAGGTTGGGATCCTCCAACGGGTTATCGTCATTCACCCTGAGGGGATGAGACCGACCGCTTTGATCAATCCGAAAATCGTGAAGGCGGAGGGCGAACAGATCGGACAGGAAGGCTGCCTCAGCATTCCTGGGTTGTACGGCGACGTGAAACGTTCTGCCTATGTAGAGGTTGAAGCGATGGACCGAAGGGGCCGCGAACTCACGTACGAACTCGAGGGAATGCCTGCAAGAATTGCCCAACACGAAATCGATCATCTTGACGGCATCCTGTTTATCGACAAAGTGTTCGCAGAGACGCTTCACTGGATGAATCCGGAATCGGTTGACGACTCAAACGAGTAGTCTTCGGTAGCGAAGCCGATGTCTTTAATCTATTTCGGAACCGGGTCTTTTGCGCTGCCAGCACTACGAGCCTTTGCTGGCTCCGTCAGCTTGGTTGTGACCCAGCCTGATCGTCCCAGCGGCAGAGGCATGCGACTTCAGCCTTCGCAGGTCAAGCTGCTTGCCCAAGAATTGGGGATTCGGGTTGAGACTCCGGAAAAGAGCCGGTCGCCCGAGTTCGTTGAGCTTCTTGAGGCCGAGGACGCCGATGCCCTCATCGTCGCCAGCTACGGGCAGATCCTCTCTCAAAGAGTCCTCGACTCGGCAAAGCGCGGTGGAATCAACCTCCATGGATCTTTGCTTCCCAAGTACCGCGGCGCGGCGCCGATCCAACGATGCATTCTTAACGGCGACCTTGAAACGGCAGTTGCCCTCATGCAGATGGACAAAGGAATGGACACTGGAGACGTCATCGACATCGCCCGCACGGAGATCGGGACGGACGAAACATACGGCGAACTTCAAGATCGACTTGCTTTGATTGCGGCCGACCTCGCAGTTAAATGGATGCCCCGAATCCTAACCGGAGACTATCCGCGATCTCCTCAAGACGGCAACTTGGCAACGATCGCACCGAAGATCGAAAAGGCGGAAGCTGAACTCTTGTGCGATCGATCTGCTTTCGATGAATACAACCGATTTCGAGCCTTTACGCCAGGACCGGGAGCATTCTTGAGAACGACGTTAGGCGCACTCCGTATCTGGTCGGCACGTCGAACTGGTATGACCGGTCCTCAGGGAGTCGTGCTATCCACCTCTCCGTTGACAATTGGGTTCGTTGACGGGGCCATTCAACTTCTTGAGGTCCAGCCAGAAGGTAAAAAGAAGATGTCCGGTAAGGATTTTGCGAACGGGGCACGGTTGCGCCTCGGTTCATTGTTAGTTTAATCAGACGCCCATGGGTACCCCAGAAAAGAAAACACCGTCCGTTTTGCCGAAGATAAGCAGGAACCTTGCCTATCGAACAATTGCACTCGTCGTCGTGGTCGGAGGCCTGACACTTGGCTTCGAGTGGTTCATGAAGGTGCGGTCCGATCTTGGCGGTCTCGTCGAATCGGAGACTGCCGGCTGGATTTCTGCCGTCCAGTACCTTCCACACGGGCAGCAAGCCGTTCTCATCTCTCCCGATGGGAAGTACCACAAAGATCCAGGCTACGTCGAAAACACGGTTGATCGTGACTTGACTTGGTCTCCCAAGGGGAATTTCCTCTACTTCGTCAGTGATCGCGCCGAGCACAACTTCAACCTGTTCCGATGGGCGCCGAGCGAGGACAAGCCGTCTGAGCAAAGGACGATCGGAACTCGCGCTCGAGGCGACTTGAAGTTCCCAGCACAGCTATCGGAAGAGCCGGATCGAACTGCCAAGGGACTTTTGACCACCGGTGGACTAGTCCAGGAGTTCGACCCTACGAACCAGTCGACTGCGCAGGTTCTGCCGCCGACCCAAAAGGAGATCACTCAGTCGAAGGGCGGCGATGAAAACGGGACGGAAGGTCAATTCGAAGGAATTTACGGCAGCCTCGGCACAAGCTTTAGAGAGGCGCAATGGTGTGCCAACAAGACATTCATCGTAGCCGTTATGCGAAGGGAGCAAGGCGAAGTGCTCGTCGCCCAGGAGATGCGGCTCGTCGAAGGCAAGTTCCCGCAACCCCATCCGTTGGTTGCCGGAGAGCATGTCGATTTTGCGGTTAACCCCAAGGACGGAAGCATTGTTTACTGCGTCCAGGGATTCCAGTGGACGGACGGCGTTGCGCCGCCCGATCGAGACGGAAAGAAAGCCGTTAAGCCGTTTGTGAATGGAATGGGTGTGTTTACCTTTGGTGAGCATGCCAAGGGATTGGTGCTTACCGGCAACCAAGGGGCGGTCGTATTTAGCTCGCCGACAATAAGTCCCGACGGGAAAGCGATTGCCGTCGTGGTCGGGCGATCGGAAAAGGGTGAAGTTACGATTGTCGGAATAGCAACCTATCCGACGTCGAACGATCCTACGTTCAAGCCTGCACAGATTCGAGGCGACCTCCACGAACCAAGTTGGAGTCCCGACGGAACACACATCTTGGCTGCAGTTCGAGAGCCTGGAAAGCCAAGGGCAATCTATGAATTCCCAATCGATGGAACGCCGGGGCGTAACATTACGGGTGACACCGGAAACTTCGGCTTTCCTCGTTACAGTCCGCAGCAGAAAGGCGGTTAGTTCCTACATCGTGTGCAGATAGATCGATAGAAGGGCCATCAACAGCCAAGCGACGCCAAAAATCCATGCGGAGGTTTGGGCGAACCAGAGGTTCCTGTCGTTGATGTCCCTTAGGCCTTCGGTGCGAATTGGGTTGTAATCGTCCAGCCCACGGCCGAGTTGGAAAAGATCCGCCTCTCGGCTGTGCCACCGGCTGATGATGTTGCATGCCCCCGAAATCCCAGGTTGTGCTCTTACCGACAACAAGATCGCCGCAACGCTTAACAACAGAGGAAAGTAAAGACTGAATCGGTTTCCCCAGATTGAGTTCGCATTACCCATCGAGATTGCGTAGCCGGACACCAAAAACGCCTGCGACGTGATATACGAGTTCAGGCGATTGGCGAGGACGCCATATTCATGGTGCAGTTCCGACCGGCAAACTTCAAACGCCCTCAGGATCTGGGCCTCGGTCAATTCTTGTGCTTCGTCCATTGGGTCCATGATTGTAACCGAAGGCTAAATGCGTAGGAGTTTGACTCCAGACACCAAACCCTCTAGCCAAACCGGGTTTGAATTGCTCTCATATAGCGGAATCGGGTCCTTGGGATCTTCAGGTGGCTCTGCAAGGGCGAGCTGCCACCACCCGACGTTGTGCCATGCTCCCTGCTTGAATCCGACATTTCTGTAGACCCCGACTTGGCTAAAGCCCATTGATTCGTGTAGTCCAACGCTGCCGGCGTTCGGAAGTGTAATGCCTGCATAGGCAGAGATGTAGCCCTGAAGCGGCACGATACTCAGTAAGGAGGTGTACAGTGCGCGCCCCACGCCTTGTCGACGATGCGCTTCATGAATATAAACGGTAACGTCTACCGACCACTGGTAGTGGTATCGATTTCGGTGTTGACTGGCGTAGGCATACCCGGCAATGTTGCCTTCCGATTCGCAAACAAGCCAAGGGTGATATTCAAGTACGGTTTCGATTCGCCCGGCCATTTCCTGAGAATCGGGTGCCACTGCCTCGAATGACACCGGCGTATTCAAGACGAAGTGAGAGTAGATCTCCGCGATCTGCTCAGCGTCGCTGATCTTTGCAAGCCTGATCGTGCCAGCCATGCCCCGACATTCTAGCTCAAGAGCAGGGTTACCTTAGAAGCACAGTCACGCCCACGACGAAACGATCACACCTTGACTGTTGCGACGCCGTTCGTCGGAAGTGTGAAGGTGACCACGCCCGGTTCGTTCGTATCGGTTGGTATCGGCTGTCCGTCGATCGATACCGTCACTGCGCAGTTGGCACGCATTCGGACGGGACCGGCAGGGCCCGTCTTGCGGCGGAGGGTCGCCGAAGCGAGCTTGCCGTTGGCCCAGTCGATATCGACCTCAATTCCGTCACGAGCCCTTAGCCCTTTAATGCTTCCAGATTTCCATGACGTAGGAAGCGCAGGCAACAGGCTAACGGTATAGGGTTCATTTGGCCGTTCACGGTTGCTTTGCATCAGCATTTCCGCAATGCCGGCTGTCGCGCCGAAGTTTCCGTCGATCTGGAATGGCGGGTGGGCATCGAAGAGGTTGGGGTAGCTTCCTCCACCGTTCGCATAGTTGTAGCCTTTAGCGCCGGTAGGTTTAAGGAGTCGATGAAGGAGCGTCTCGGCGTGATCACCGTCTCCTAGTCGCGCCCAGAAGCAGATCTTCCATGCCATGCTCCAACCTGTGCTCTCGTCTCCGCGTGTGATGAGAGTTTTCCGGGCCGCTTCGGCAAGATCCGGCGTTCCGTATTTGGTGATCTGATCGCCGGGAAACAATCCGTAGAGATGTGAAGTATGTCGATGGTGGACTTCCACGTCCTGATACGGCTCAAGCCACTCCTGCAGTCGTCCATCGGGTCCGATCTGGTTTGGTGCGAGCCGTTTGCGCGCACTATCCAGCTTTGACGCGAAATCCGTATCGACTCCTAACTCTCGCGCTGCATCAGCCGTGTTCTCGAAAAGTTCACGAAGGATCTGCTCATCCATCGTCGGTCCAAGGCACGTATGGGCTGCTCGTCCGTCCGGTAATCGAAATGCGTTCTCCGGCGAGTTCGATGGTCCTGTGACCAACCAACCGTGCTTGGGCTCCTCCAGCAGCATCGACAGGAAGCACTCTGATGCCCCCTTCATGACCGGGTAAACCCTCTTCAAATAGGCTCTATCGTTCGAATGCAGCCAGTGCTCCCAGAGATGCCAGCAAAGCCATCCCGACCCAGTACAAGTGCTGCCCCACGATGCACTCTCCCCGGGAGCAGTAAAAGCCCATGGGTTGGTAATCACGTGGGCAATCCAACCTGGAGCGCTATAGTACGCCTTTGCCGTCCTTTCGCCGGGTTTAACCAACGACTCGATCAGGCTTGTTAGCGGAAGATGGCATTCCGAGAGGTTTGTCGATTCGGCCAGCCAGTAGTTCATTTGGACGTTGATGTCCAAGTGATAGTCGCCGTTCCAGGGCGTTTGGATCTCCTCGGCCCATAGACCTTGGAGGTTTGCAGGCAACCCGCCCTCCCGCGACGAACTGATCAGGAGGTATCGACCAAACTGCATATACAACGCTTCGAGCGCGGGGTCGTTGCCGTTCTTCCAGAACTCCTCAAGGCGCTGTGGGGTTGGAAGGTTCGCACGGTTATTCCCGTCGATCCGAAGCGAGACACGATTGAAGAGCCGTCGGTACTCCTTGATATGGGCGGCCAATAGCGATTTCCAACTCTTCCGAGATGCTTTGTCAACTTGTTGAAGGGTCGCTTCCGCATAGGCATTCCCAAAGTGACGCCCCATGACGGGGCCTGAGTAGTCGGTGGCCGCTGAAACAAAGATGAGCGCCTCGCCCGCGTTGGAGATCGCAAGCTGCCCGCTATCGAATCGGACTGTTCCGCCGCCAGGCAGAACAACTCGAAGTCGGGACATGTAGGATAGGGCATCCCCTTTGCCGCCGTCGCTTAGGCGACCGGACATCATAAGCCCATGATCGCCGTCCTGCTCGACCTTAGCACGCTCTGCGCGAGTCAGGGAGACGCTGAGATTCAGACCGTGCCTATCTGAAGACTTCAACCTGTAAACGAGTACTTGATCCGGGCCCGATGCGATCAGTTCCCGAGATTGCGAAACTGAGCCAGACGTAAAGGTGGTTTTAGCTACGGCATCGTTCAGATCGAGTTCGCGGCGATAGTTCGAAACGGGTCCTGTCTCGCCGTCGAACTTTAAGCGAAGCTCACCCAGTACTTGATAGCAGCCATAGGGGCCGCCCTCTTGGCCGCCGGGGCCATCGCACGTAAACGTCGCGTTCATCAGCGACTCTGCTTCGACGTTTTTGCCTTGCTTGAGCAACTCGACGATGTGCTCGCGGCTCTTCCATGCATCGACCCGGTTTTGGTCGGCTGGACGTCCAGACCACATTGATATCTCGTTCAAAACCACTTTGTCCGATGTCGGATCCCCAAACATCATTCCTCCCAATCGGCCGTTACCTACGGGAAGCGATGATTGAAAACTAGCTGCGGGTTTGTCGAACCAGATCGATAAGGGAACTGTTGATCCAATCTTCATGATAACCGACGCTAACAGGAGGAGCATACGGGATTATGGTGGTTAATCGCCGTGTTTGTCGAACCACGCCGCAGTCGATTCGAGGTCCCAATGACAAAAAAGAGCTGCCGCCCAAGGGGCGACAGCTCTTTGGATGATTGGGACTACTTCTTTGGTGGGAAGGAAGTCATGCCTGGGTGACCGACTACGATTCCGTGCCCCATATTGACCGGTTTGCTTGCTGTTGCAACAACCGGAACCGGGATCACGGGAAGCGTATACTGCGCAGTGGCCGAGCCGGTTGGGCTGTCGGTGATTCCGACGATCTGAATCTCGTTGGTCGTCGAAGATGTGCCGATCGTTACCGATGGCTCATCGACGAGCACGGTCGATGTGCCGGCTGCTTTGAATTGGACATCGTAAGTGCCCACCGGAAGCGATGCCGACTCTTGTCCCGAATTGAATGGGGTCATCGACGTGATGATCGGTGCTCCCTGAGCAGACCCAACCAGCGTCACATAGACATCGACCGACGGCTGCAGCGTCGATGCGTTTACAAAGATGAACCTGCCGGAACTCACTGCAGGTGACGAGACGTCGATCGGATAAATGAAGACGTACTGATTGACGCTGTTTCCGAGCGCGTAGGCAGTGTAGTAATCGCCCGCGGTAAAGGTCGTCGTTCCGGACGCAAGTTGAGTGCTGGTCGAATTGGTTAGGAAGATCGATGCATTGTTCCCAGAGTTAACGCCGACGAACGTCGAAGCGTTTGCAGCGAATCCAGCGTTGTTTAGTGCCACAGTGCCGTTCGCGGTAATCGACACAGTCCCAACATTCGGCAGTGCGTTGACGCCCATGACGTACGAAGTTCCAGAACTGCCACCGCTACCACCACATCCAACGATGACCATTGCTAGAATCGAGCCTGCCAGAATCCTTTTTATCATTTTAATTGTTACGTCCTCTCTAAGCGTGGGACGCCAGGAAGTCGTAAAAAGCTCCCACGCTGGCACTATTTTAACCAATTGCTTACTTGTGCATTGGTCTACCTGCAGCCTTGGCTTCCAGGTGGACATCCGCATCTTGGGCAAATCGGCAGCTTGATATTGTATACCGTTCCGCAGCCTAGGCAATGAACACTGTCGAAATCTTGATGCTCGTCCAATTCGATTGCTCGGAGTTCTTCGCGCTCCTGCAACTCGATTAGTTTCCGAATGTCGTACCGAGATCGGTAGAATTTCTCTTTGATTAGGCCAGGAAGCGCAAACGCTGCTCCCAAAAAGCAGATCCCGGAAGCGACGGCGAAAGCTTCCGCAAGTAGGCGTACGGCCCAAAGCCCGCAAGAAGCCAGGGCAAAGGCAAATCCCAAACCCAGATACATCAGGAACCAGCTTCGGTGCGAACGTTCGATGCCTAATAGTATAGGCGAGGGTGTGAGTGCGGTTCGGCAAGGGGAGTATGCTTCCGGCCATGTCACACGAGTTCCGATCTGCGCGTTACGACTCGATGCAATACCGCCGTTGTGGCCGTACCGGTCTCATGCTCCCTGCTATCTCCTTGGGCGCTTGGGAAACCTTCGGAGGATATCGGGGAGCCGACGTGGCAAAGGAGTGTCTATTTGGGGCTTTCGACCTGGGGATTACCCACTTCGACTTTGCCAACAACTATGGAACTCCTCCAGGAAACGCCGAAGTCGTTTGTGGCGAAATCATCAAGGAGATGCCGCGAGACGAACTCATCATTTCGAGTAAGGCCGGCTATCGAATGTGGCCGGGACCTTACGGCGAGTGGGGTTCCAAGAAGTACATCGTCGCTAGCTGCGATCAGTCGCTCAAGCGGATGGGTGTTGAGTACTTCGACATCTTCTACTCCCATCGATTCGATCCGAACACGCCGCTCGAAGAGACGATGGAAGCGCTCAACCTTTTGGTGCAGCACGGAAAGGTCCTCTATACCGGCATCAGCAGCTACAGCGGAGCTGCAACGAACGAAGCAGTCGGAATCTGCAAGCAGAAGGGGTATTCGCCGATCGCGATTCACCAGCCGTACTACAACATGCTCGGACGCGGAATCGAGAAGGACCTTGTCCCTCAGGCAGCGCGACAGGGAATCGGAATCATTCCGTTCTGTCCACTGGCGAGCGGAATTCTTAGCGATAAGTATTTGAAAGGTGATATCCCTGCCCACAGCCGCGCCGCAGAAAGGTGGGGTGAGGAGTGGGTGCGGAACAACCTCAACCCTCAGCGAATGTCCGCTCTCGCCGCTCTAAACGGGATGGCTCACAATCGCGGACAAACGTTGGCTCAGATGTCGCTCGCGTGGCTTCTCCGGCTCCCAGAAGTCACGAGCGCCCTGATCGGAGCAAGCTCGCTCCTTCAGGTGGAAGAGAACGTGAAAGCGCTGGACAACCTGGCGTTCACCGAAGAAGAACTCAAGAAGATCGACGAATTGGCGCCGGCGTAGAGACTGCGTGGACCTTAGATGGAGCACAGCCTTTGATGCTGCGCTCCGACTATTTCAGGCGGATGCCGTGGTAGCTGATCTCGATCTTGCCTTCTTTCAGTAGGCCGCCGAGGATCTTCTTGAAGGCGCTTTTGCTCATGCCGAACACGGCGCGGATCGTTTCGGGCGGGGTTGAATCGCTGTAGGGAAGGAATCCACCGTTCTTTCTCAGCATCGCTAACACTCCAGGGACCTCGGCGGCGACCGCTTCGTACCCTTGAGGGCTGAGGGAAAGGCTGACCCTCCCGTCCTCGCGGACTTTCTTGATGTAGGCGGTCTTTCGTTCGCCGACCCTGATCGGTTTGAAGATCTCGTCCGGGAAAATTGCTGCCGAGTACTTCGAGTCGACGACTGCCATCGTGCAGTCGACCGTGTGTTGGACGAAGATCGCATCTACCTTCTGGCCCTCCTTGAGGGCATAGGTGTTCGGATCCAGGAATTTGCTCAGCTTTGTGCTGCCGATTACTCGGTTCGATAGTTTATCGAGGAGAACGCGGACCACATAGCCTCGCTCCTCTTTCAGCGGGTACCGCTGTTCGGAGTGAGGAACAAGCAGGTCCTTCTCGAGACCCCAATCGACGAATGCGCCGAAGGAACTGATGCTCACGACTTTCATCATCGCGAACTCGCCGTCTGCTGCTTTGGGCTTAAGCATCGTGGCGATGATCCGGTCTTCAGAGTCAGTGTAGACAAAAACGTTCAGCCGGTCCCCCTGGCCTGCGCGTGGGGGGACCTGCCGAATCGGCAGCAGGACATCTTGTTCGCCGTCCGATAGGTAGACACCGAAGTCCACCTTTCGGACGATTTCAAGCTCATTGTAGCTGCCGATAGTCACCATAGGCTTTTAGGCGATCGTGACGTTGGAATCCAGGTAGACGTCCTGAATTGCGTTCAGCAACTCAACTCCATCGGCCATCGGCTTCTGGAATGCCTTGCGTCCGCTGATCAATCCGGTACCGCCTGCTCGTTTGTTGATGACAGCCGTCTTGACCGCATCGGCGAGGTCGTTCGCTCCGGAAGCGCCGCCGCTGTTGATGAGGCCGATTCGTCCCATGTAACCGTTGGCCACTTGGTAGCGGCAAAGGTCGATTGGGTTCTCGGTCGTCAACTTCGTGTAGATTCTCTCGTCGAACTTGCCATAGTCGCCGGCTGCAATCTTCATTGCCTTATAGCCGCCGTTGTTCTCTGGGAGCTTCTGCTTCAGGATGTCGGCTTCGATCGTCGCGCCGAGGTGGTTGGCCTGACCGGTAAGGTCGGCCGATACGTGGTAGTCCTTGTCCGACTTGAAGGCTGGATTTCGAAGGTAGCACCACAGGATCGTCGCTAGTCCAAGCTCGTGAGCATGAGCGAACGCCTGCGAGACCTCTTGGATCTGACGAGTCGCTTCGTCGCTGCCGTAGTAAATCGTCGCGCCAACGGCAACTGCACCCATGTCCCAAGCCTGATCGACGCTGGCGAACATCACCTGGTCGAACTTGTTCGGGTAGGTCATCAACTCGTTGTGGTTGATCTTGACGATAAACGGGATCTTGTGCGCGTATTTGCGGCTGACAGCGCCGAGGACGCCGAGCGTGGAAGCGACTGCATTGCAGCCTCCCTCCATCGCGAGCTTAACGATATTCTCCGGATCGAAATAGATCGGGTTCTTCGCGAAGCTGGCGCCAGCGCTATGCTCGATGCCCTGGTCGACGGGCAAAATGCTTACATAGCCGGTGTTTGCCAGTCGTCCATGCCCATATATGGTTTGGAGCGATCGGAGAACCTGGGTGCTTCGGTCCATCGGCATGAAAATCCGATCGACGAAGTCAGGGCCAGGTAGGTGAAGTGTTTCTTTCGGAATCGCGGTAGCGACGTGTGTGAGGAGCGATTCTTCGTTGGCGAGTAGCTGTTGGATTTGTGCCGTAGTCAATGCTCTAGTTTCTCCCTTAAGACTACAGGGTACCCGGAGGGTCGCTTTTGGCTCTGTCAGTACATTCAATGACAGAGGTTTTAGGTTCAAAGCGGGGCTATGTGAGGTTTTTTTGAAATCACTGGATACGACTGCAATAGTTGCACGTCCTTAGGCTGATAACCTGCCCTGACCGTCCGTAAGAGGGCGGGTGTCGAGGGAATAATGACGACGCTTCAACCTTGCCTTGCGCTGGCCTTGGCCGTGCTTTGTGCCTTGATTTCAGGGCTTCCGCCCGATGGAAAGCGTCTAAGATTGCCGAGTCTTTGGTGCGCCGGAGCCTACGTTCTGTTCCTTGCGGCTTCGACGTTCTGCGCCATCAAATTAGGACACCTCGACGATCAGCGTGCCGTCATCGCAAGCATTGTTACCGGTGGAGTCGTGGTCCTCGTTTGTGCGGCTCTCAGCGAGTTTTCGATCGGAGTCAGCATCGCTTTGGCTACCGCCGGGGCTTGCGTCCCACATTTGGTCCGAGCGGATAGCTTTCCCGCCGTCAGCCTTGTGTTTGCCTTTTCGGTTTCGATAGGCGCCGTTTTCTTCGGATCGCACAAAGGAGTTGTCGCAGCCGGCCTACTGGGCGGTGTGATGACGATGGCCGATTATCTCGGGAAAGCCGGAGACCAAATCGCGCACCGTGCGCTTGTCGGAGTTGCCCTCGGAATCGCGCTTAGCGTCTCAGCCGTTCTGGTCCTGACGATATTGAAGACGGCCCCAAAGGCGGTCGGCAAGTTCGAGCCTGGTCTCGTCGCCATTTTGGCGGCTGGCGCCGGCTATGCGGTTTCGAGATGGACGGTTGGCGGCGACCTGTGGATCGTAATGGGAATCGCCGCGATCTCAGGCTTGGTTGTTCATTTCCTCGTGCCTGTCGAGGGAGAGAATTCTCCCCTTCGGGTTGGTTTGGCAAGCGTCACATGGCTGGCCCTCGGCACGATTGCTTTTTCCATGCTGCGAGGGTTCGGGATGGCTGCCGCTGTCCTCGAAGGGAGCGTCGTTCTCGTCCTGTTAGGAAACAATAGGGCGCTTTTCACGATTGGTCCGGTACTCGGATTAGTTGTCTACCGAGTTTTGCGGGATGCATCTCCAGACTCATCTCGAGCACTCGACCTTGGGCAGCATTATGGCGTGACAGGACTTGCCGTCGGCGCCGTCATCCCCGTCCTCTTTACCGATTGGTTCGAGCGCAATCAAGTCGGCTCCTCGATCAAGGATGCAGTCGCCAGCCTTTTGTGGGGGTTTATTCTCGTTTGTCTTCCCGTTCTGTCAATCGTCGTTCTGGGCGCGAAGGGCGCCTCGGGAATGGTCGTCGGTCTCGGATTCAGTGGGTTTCTTCTTGCCTATCGAAAGGCAACCGGCGCACCGACGATTGCCGTCATGGTCGCGGCCGGCGCAGCCAACGCCGTAGCCGTCGATTGGATTGGGGATGCAATGGACCTCACTCGTCAACAGAAGCTTCATTCTTTCGGATGGTGGGCGCTCGCGATGACGGTGGCTGCCTTGGGAATCCTCGTAGTGACCGCACGCAAAGCTGAGAAGGAGGCGTCATGAGCCGGTTTCGAATGTCGGTGGCGACTTCGGGTTGGGTTAGTTTGGTTGTTGGAATCGTATTCTGCATCCTGCTCTTCGGTTACGGCGTGACTCAGGAAGTGCCGGTCGGGCAACTAGAAGGGACCGTGTATTTAACCGAAACGGGCAAGCCGCTCGCCGGTGCTTCGGTGAGTCTGTCGGTTCCAGATGACGACAATGCTCGCGATCGTATGGCAGAGGCCGATAGCAAAGGGCACTTCCGCTTTCGCAACGTGAAGGCGGGCGAATACGAGATTCATGTCTATGCGCAAGAACACACCGCCAAGGCCTCTAGGGTCGTGGTTACCGAAGGGCGCCCGACGCATTTCGACGTCAAGCTGACTCCAAACGAACCCTATCTGAAGATGTATGCCAGTCAGCGCGTATGGACGACTGGGGACGATCCTCAGGTGGAATTGCACGGATTTCGAACTGGCGATGCTATCAACGTCGAAGTCGACCGCGTCGGATTTCAGGATTTACTAGAAGCGGGGAACTTCAAAAAGGCAGTTGCCTCGCTGCGCATGCGCGAAGGCTTCAATGTCCCCGTAGACTTTGAGAAGTACTCGAAGAAAGAACTCGAATTCCGTCACAAGGTCAAGACTAGAGACTCCGAAGGCGCCTTTGTCGAACCGTTGAACATCAGCAACCTGCCGGAGGGTTTCTATTGGGTGAAGTGCAGCGGTAACGGAGTCAAGGCTGCCGCGTACATCAACGTGACGAATATCGCCTTGGTCACGAAGACAGCCAAAGGTCGCGCACTGGCATACGTGACGAACCTCATGACAGGGGCTCCAGTCAGCGGGGCCAGGATCTGGACTCAGGCGACCACCTCGAAGATTGGAACCGCGACTACTGGACCTGACGGATTGGCCGAAACGACCTATGCTGCCGATACGAATGAGGAAAGCGCACAGTCATGTATCGTCGCAGTCCACGGCCGTTCGACCGGCGTTGTCGGCGTATACACGTCGGAGGATTCCGACAACTCGGGCGATGCGAAATACGTGATCTACACCGAGAGGCCAATCTATCGGCCTGGTGACGATGTCCAGTTCAAAGGGGTCGTGAGACGTCGCTCAGGCGCTGCCTATCTCCCCCCGATTTCCGGAGTTGTAAACGTCCAGATCAACGATACCGATGACGAAGCGATCGCCAAATTCCCGTTGACTGTTTCTGCACATGGCACGTTCAGCGGTCACTTTACGACGAGTAAGGAGGCCGGCCCAGGTCTCTATCGGATCGTTGCCAATGGGTTCGGGGGGCGCGGATCCCACTTTGTCAACATGATGGCTTACCGAAAGCCGGAGATGGCGATTCAAGTTAAGTCCGTCAAGCCTTACTACTTCGTGGGCGATAAGGCCGAAGCGACCATCAAGTGCTCATATTACTTCGGAGGTCCTGTTGTGGGCGCGAAGCTCACCGTAAACGTTTTTGCAACCCCAGCGATGGATCGCGATCCGGAGACGGAAGACGAACAGCAGAACCACGACAGCTATCACGGAGGCGACCTGACAAAGAACATCGAAACCGTCACCGATGCAAATGGGCAAGCCGTGGTTCAGTTCGACACCAAGGTCGCTGGCGATAAAAGCATCCCGCTTTACGATCTCGACTTTAGCGTCGATGTGAGCGCAACCGATCCTTCCCACAAGTATGTAAACGAAACCGGGTCGGTCCATGTGGTTCGAGGGGCGTACAGCCTCGCAGCGATTTCTCAGAATTACCTCGTTTCTCCAGGAGATTCCATCGATCTCATCGTGCGAACTCAATCGAACGATCCCGGACACGCACCGGCGGCAGGTCGAAACGTTACCGTTCAGGCGAGTACCGAAGAGTGGGTCGACAACCAGTCGAAGCTTATTCCCCAGGGCGAGTACAAAACCTTGACCGGCTCCGATGGCATTACCCACTTGGTGATCAAAGCCAAAGGACATGGCTCGCTCCGGCTCAAGGCCTATAGTCGAGACGACGCCGGCAGGATGATCACTGCGGAAGACCGTGTGTTCATTCTTGGTGGGAAGTGGAACGCCGAGGCCGATCAATCGAAGCTCGAAGTAGTTCTCGATAAACGGAGATACAAACTCGGTGACACTGCAAAGGTCATGATTCGGACAGTTGCGCCCGGTGGCTCGGCCCTTGTTACCGTTCAAACCGATCGTGTCCTTTGGAAGCGGGTCGTTCTCTTGTCTGGGAAAGCCACACTCTTGGACCTTCCCGTTACACCCGAATTTCTCCCGAACTGTTTTGTGAGCGTGGCTTACGTTCACAAGAAGAAGTTCTACGAAGGCGACTCTCGGCTGACGGTGGATCCGGGCAGGCAGAAGCTGAACGTTGCGATATCGAGCGACAAACCGGAGTTCGAGCCTGGCGGAAGGGCTCATCTGACGGTGCACACCACGAATTCGGACGGAGTTCCAGTTCCTGCCGATGTTTCAGTCGGCGTTGTCGACGAGTCGATCTATGCGATTCGCGAGGACGAGTTCAACATCCTTGAGGCTTTCTATCCCAAACGTACGAACTCGGTTGTCACGAGTTACTCCTTCTCGGAGGTCTATCTGGACGGAGGAGATAAGGGGGGGGCCAACGTTTCGATCCGTAAGAAGTTCCTTGACACGGCAGCATGGATCCCGAGTGTGCAAACCGACAGCAAGGGAATTGCCGTGGTGTCCGTAGATCTCCCAGACAACCTGACCGAATGGCGGGCGACAGCAGTTGGAGTCACGGACGATACGGCAGTAGGGAAGTCGCTGACAAAGTTCAAGGCGCGGAAGAAACTTATGGTCAGGCTCGAAATGCCCGAGTTCCTTGTTCAGCAAGATGAACGTCAGATGTCGGTCCTGGTCACTAACGACACCGGGAAGGACGCCGATGTTCACGTTTCGCTAGAGGCGCAAGGCGTCAAGGTCCTCGGAGATCTTCGGCAAACCGTTCATGTTTCTGCAGAAAAGCCTGCCGCTTTGACGTTCAATATCCAAACCGGAAATCCGGGGCGAGCCGTGATGACTGCAAAAGCGTGGATTGTCGGTGGTGCGAGCGACGGAGTCGAGCAGGGTTTCCCAGTCTTAGCGCACGGAGTTCCGATTCGCAAGGTTTGGGCTGAAGAGGTAACCGACTCGAAAGACTTCGAGATTCCGCTCAGTCCAAAGATCGACCGGACGACGGGCCGAGTTAAGATCAGCCTAAGCGGCAGCTTGGCGGCCAACCTCGTCAATTCGCTCGACGAGTTGATTGCATTCCCTTACGGTTGCGTTGAGCAGACAATGAGCCGGTTTATGCCGAGCATCCTTGTCGCGAAGACGGTTCGCGATCTTGGGCTGCCTCAGCCGAAGCTCGAGAAGCAGATCCCGAAGATCGCTGCCGACTCCATGATTCGGTTGGCGCGAATGCAGCACGAAGACGGTGGATGGGGTTGGTGGCAAAACGACAAGTCGGATCCGTTCATGACCGCACTTGTTCTGGACGGGATGGACCGATGCAAGAAGGCAGGCTATCCGATCCGCAAAGTCAATCTCGATAAGGCGGTCGTTTGGTGTGCCAAACGATCCCGCACTGCCGATTGGGCCAACGACGACATCCGAAGCAAGAGCTATATCGCCTATGTGCTTGCGCTCTACGGCAAGCATGAAGCTGCAAAGACCGCCTACGCTGGATTACGGACGCGAAACACTTCTCCAGCCGACCGCGCAACGCTTATTCTTGCACTCGATCAACTTGGACCTGAGTACAAGGCCGAGCGGGATCGAATGCTTGACCGGCTGACCCAGCTTGCCCACCAAGGACCGCTTGGGGCGTATTGGGACAGATCTGAATGGGACTGGGGATCGGAAAGCACCGCCCTTGCCCTAACCGCCTACATGACTGTTCGCCCGAATGACCCGATCGTGCCGAGAATCGTCCGGTACTTGATGGTCCGTCGGAAGGGCCAGATGTGGGATTCGACCCGAGATACGGCCTACTGCCTGGTCGGCCTTACTCAGTATCTGATGAAAACCCATGAGCTTGCCGGCAAATTCGATGCAAAGATCATCGTCGAAAACAGGGTTGTTCGTGCAGTCCACATTGACCCAATGAACCCTGATTTGCAGTCCGTCACGGTTTCCATTCCTCTTTCCTCGATGCACTCAGGGCCGAATACGGTGAGAGTGGAGAAGGCGGGCACGGGAACTTGCTTCACAACTGTCAATTTGGATGCGACCGAGATTCAACCGACGATAGCTGCGTCCGAACCGGTCCCAGGACTGAGGGTTGAGCGGAAGTATTTCCGGATGGAGGCACGAAAGCTCGAGGACGGCACGATGATGCTTTTGCCGACAAAGCGCTCCGTCACCTGGGCTGAAAGTGGCGATATCCTGCGCGTCGAGTTGACCGTTACGTCAAACAAACCCCGAAGGTTCATCATGATTGAGGACCCAATACCCAGCAATTGCCGCGTCACCGATCGCGAGGAGTTGGACGAGGGCGAGGAGTGGGGGTTTTGGTGGGATCGATTCGTGATCCGCGACGAGAAGGTCGCTTTCTTTGTTCACAACCTTCAGGAAGGTAAGCAGACCTTGGTCTATACGATGCGAGCAGAGGGCCTTGGTATCGCTCACGCATTGCCGACGTCACTTTCGAACATGTACGACTTGAATGAGCGGGCATCAGGCGCCGAATCGATTCTGGAGGTCAAGTGAAAGTTCTTTTTGGCTTAGTCGTCGGCTTTCTGGCGGTCTATTTGGGCTCTGTGGCATTTACCAACCTCCCCAAAACTCAGGTCATCGCTTCATTCGGGACGCCGCTTTCCGGGCGAAGCCACTCGCAAAGGCACAACTCACTTCTCGCTCTCAACCGGCTGAAGGGAGCTCAGATCCGGCCCGGAGGCACTTTTTCGTTCAATCGAAGGGTCGGTACGTTCTCGCAGGATCAAGGCTATCGGCGGGCGCCTGTGAGCTACAACGGTCAATTGATCTCCGATTGGGGCGGAGGTGTCTGCCAAACCTCGACGACGCTTTACAATGCGGCACTTTTGGCTGGAATGAAGATTGTCGAGCGCCATCGGCATCGGTTCGCTCCCGGGTACATCCCTCCAGGGAGAGATGCGGCGGTCGCCTATAGCAACGTCGATCTCAAATTCACGAACCCTTATCCGTTCCCGATTCAGATCGATGGATCGGTCGAAGGTGACGTGCTTGTCGTGTCTCTGATCGGACGACACGAATTGCCGATGCGGCCCCAGGTCATCGCTCAAATCAGGCAAACCCAAGACTATCAGACGTTTCGATTCGGCAAGCCGTCGGGCGAATCGCGAGTGCGCAACTCAGGAAAGGACGGGTGTGAGGTCGCTGTCTATCGTGTTACCGGTGACCGACGGGAGTTGATCTCGATGGACACCTATCCCGCAATGAACCGAGTCGTCCAGTACCGCTAGTACCCTAAGGTTCTTTGGTGAAGGTGTCTTTCAATGTCGGCGCTGCACCCTCGGATGTCGTTTCGACGCCGCTTCTGCTGAGAACGAGCGGAATCGTCTTGAGAACGATGACGACATCGAGCCACAGGTTGTAGTGGTCGATGTACCAGATGTCGAGGGCGATTCGATCTTTCCAGGCGATCAGGTTGCGTCCATGGATCATCGCGTAGCCGCTGATTCCAGGCTTCATATCGAGTTTGCGCTCTTCGCCTGGCTCGTAGTAGCCGATCTGGTCCGCTTTGTCGGGGCGGGGCCCAAGCAAGCTCATCGGTCCGAGGAGGACGTTTAGGAGCTGTGGAATCTCGTCGAGACTCGTCTTCCGCAGGAATCTACCGCTCTTGGTGACACGAGGATCGTCGTCGCCGGTGTACGTAGAACCATCCGCATTTCGGAGGTCGGGGGCGTTCATGATCATCGTTCGGAATTTGAAGATTTTGAAGACCTTCCCTTTCAGTCCGAGACGGTCTTGGGTGTAGATCGCGGGCCCGGGCGAATCGCGACGAATCCAGAGCGCTATGAATAAGAAGAGCGGAGAAAGGATGACGAGACACAGAAACGACACGACGATGTCGAGAAGCCTCTTGATGGCGAGTTGGATCGTCAACATGGTGTTCAGAGATACACAGGCGGCGAGAGTCCTAGCCGCTTCAGTGTCCGGGATGGTACCCCGTGGTAAGATTTCGCCCGAGTCGAAAGCATGAACATCACCATCCTGTGTTCGGATAAAAACCACCCGATTTGGCCACTCCTCGAAGCGTGGGGCGAGAAGCAAAGCGGTCAACACTCCGTAACGATCGTATCCAAAGTCCCCGAAGTTCCGGGCGGAGACCTCCTGATTCTCATCTCCTGTACAGCGATGATCCGCCCGCCTGTACTTGCCCAGTACAAGAAGGCTGTCGTCTGCCATGCAAGCAATGTGCCTGAGGGACGTGGTCATGCTCCGGTGATCTGGCAGATCCTCGAAGGCAAACGTCAGATCTGTGTGACGATGATGGACGTGGAGGACAAGGTCGACTCTGGAAAAATCTGGCTCCAAGAATGGTTCGATGTCGCTCCGACGGACCTGTATTCCGAAGTCAACGAAAAGCTATTTGCGGCGGAATTGAAGCTGATGGACTACGCGGTGGCGAATTTCGACACCGTCGTTCCTCAGGAACAGCGCGATGTAGAGCCAACCTACTACCTGCGTAGAACCCCTGCTCATAGTGAAGTGCAGGTAACGAGCACGATCGAGGAAGCATTCGACCTCCTAAGGGTTTGCGATCCTGATCGATATCCGGTCTACTTCAACCATCTGGGAGAGACGTTCACCCTCAAGATGGAAAAGAAGGCAAAGCCCGCGGATGGCTAAATCTGTCAACAAAAAACGGCCCCAAGTCGATTGATTCGAATTGGGGCCGTTTTTTTGTTATTCGTTCAAAACGCTAGGGCCTTGAGAACAGCCGGGCAATGATCCAGAAGATCACCATGAAGATGCATATCGCCAAGAAGAGGCGCATGAAGCTGAATCCACCGGGCTCATAGTATCCATTCACCATCATCGGAGGTCCATAGAAGAATGCCGGGTGGAATGGCATCCAGTAGTACCACGCAGGATGGAACCAATAGCTTCCGTAGCCGCCGTAATAGTGCGCGGCATACCCATTGTAGTAATAGCCGCCGCCATACGAGTGGAACCCAGAGCCCAGATAGCTAGGCCTAGGAGCAAACGGCGATCCTCCACGCGATTGGGTCGAAGTAAATGTCCTTGGTCCACCGAAAGATCTGGAAGAGGAGTTGCTTCTTCCAAAGGACCCGGACGAACTGCGCGTTGAACTGGAGCCGCCACTTCTCATTCCTCCGAATGACCGTGAGCTACCTCCAAACGAACCACCCGAGGATCGACGGCTACCGCCGAAGGAGCCTCCGAACGACCGACTGCCACCGCCAAACGAGCCTCTTCGTTGGGCAAACGACTCGACTGGCACAAGCAATACCGCGATCATCAGGATCGCGGCAAGAAGGCGAACGACAAGAGTCTTTCGATGCATCACGTAATCTCCACGTTTACAGAAGGGTAAAGGTTTCGGCGTTGCCGCTTCCAATTCCGTGTCCCTGGAAGAGGCTCATATAGCACTGCACGATATTCTGATCGGAATCGATCTCCAGATACAGTTCGGCAACACTCATTGTAACCTCAATCTCTTGGTAATAGACTTGGGTGCTTTCAAACGCAAAATGTGGGTCTCGGTTTACGATCAGAACATTGTGCCGAGGGACTTGGATCTCTATCGAGCCGGGAAAAATGCCAACCTCTTCGTCGGGATCGTCTTGAAGCACGACGTAAGCGGTAAGTTCTCCGCCTTGATCGTTGCCAATCCAACCTCTCTTCCTGAGGAGGCTGACAAACAGGCGAGAGGCGAAGACTTCTTCCGCATTGTTGAGCAAAGTTGTCGAGTCCCAGTCACCCTGGGTGGAAAAGACAAGGCTGTTCATCATCGTAAGAGTAATCGTAGCTGAGTATCACCACGTTGCGCTAAGGATTCTCAGTTTTTGTCCTTTGACGAGCGTTCGGAGGGTGGGTCGAAAGTGACCCCGCAGCAGAAAACCGTGGTGCTATAATCCACTGATTTCCAAGTGGTCTTTAGCCCTAAAGAGCATCAATGTCCGTCATGATCGAACAAACTTCATCATTACTTGTCGAGGTGCCCCTTGGTTGAAGATGCTACTCCGAAGGGACTATTGCCGACGTTGAGGTTGCGTGTCGTACCTCTTTTCTGCAGAGCGTACAAGGCGGTGTATTCCCGCGTTCGGATGGGGCTCGTTCGGTGGCGCTTTGCGGAGTATGGCCGTAATTTTTTGTTTGACCCTAACGGTTTCTATACGTTCGAACACATTCACGTCGGTCACGACGTGACGCTTGGGTATCGCCCAGTTCTCTTGGCGGCACTTTCTCGAATTTACATCGGCTCCAAAGTGATGTTCGGGCCGGAAGTCAGCATCCTGGCTGGGAATCACAACACCTCGGTGATCGGTACGTGCATGTTCGACGTTCACGAAAAGCTCCCCGAGAACGACTTGGACGTATGGATTGAGGACGACGTCTGGGTCGGTACCAAATCGATCATATTAAAAGGTGTGCGGATCGGCCGAGGATCGATAATCGCTGCCGGGTCGGTCGTAACCAAGGATATTCCGCCTTATTCGATAGCCGCGGGCACGCCGGCGCAGGTCAAGAAGAGCCGATGGACCTTGAGTGAAGTACTTGAACACGAGTTGGCGGTTTATCCGGCAGAGCGCCGACTTAGCGAGTCTCAACTTCAGCATTTGCCAAAGTCCAGGTGAACTGCGTTTAGGTTGCCAGAAGGAAACAGCTAACTAAATGAGTCTCAAACCGCTTCGAATCGCACACGTGGTGCCGTCTCTCGGCATTGGTGGAGCAGAGCGACTCGCTTACCAACTTAGTGCTTACCACGCCCGTTCCGGGAACGAGGTCCATATTTGCGTCATGACGGAGACCGAGAACTCCGAACTCGACATAAAGGCTCAGCAGGTGGCAAAAGTCCATTATGCGGATATGCTGCATGTCGGGCATCTGAAGTCGAGTTTGAGGATTTCGGGATTTCTGAGCGAGATCAAGCCCCATGTTGTTCACACCCATATCCACGCTCTTTCCGCATGCCTGCCTGCGCTGGGATTCTGGCGTGTCCCCGTAAAGGTCCACACAGTTCACAACCTGGCCGAAAGCGAGCTTTCCCAGGATCAATCGTCCAAACGATTTCTGATCCACAAGTTCATGATCAAGCACGTCGTGCCAGTGTCTATTGCTAGCGCGGTGACCGATTCACTCAACGCGCTCTATGGAGATCGAGGCTATCCGCAGATCATGAACGGGATCGAAGTCGCGCGATATAAGCGTCACGATGTCGATCGATCGGCTCTGTTTGGCGTCCCTGTTCCAGAAGGGACAGTGGTTTTCCTGGCAGTAGGTCGCCTTGCCGACCAGAAGAACCACGTCAATCTATTTGACGCCTTCCGGCAACTTCGGGCAGAGTTTCCTCAAACGATGCTGATGGTTGCGGGGATTGGGCCGAACCAGAAAGCGCTTGAGGAGAAGATCGCGGCAGAGGGTCTCACCGGGAGCGTCATCCTCCTTGGGCTGCGCGACGATGTACCTGAACTTTTGAGTGCGGCCGATGTTTTTGTTTTGGCATCAAATCACGAGGGAAGCCCACTTTCGGTGATGGAGGCGCTTTCTGCCGGTCTTCCAGTAATTTCGACCGCTGTCGGTGGAGTACCAGAGCTGATCGACGATGGCGAGACCGGTTTCCTCGTTGGACCGAAGGACACGCCTGCGCTTGCAGACGCGATGAAGAGAATAATGAACCCCGCTACGCGCCAAGCGATCATTAAGGCCGTCGCTGCTTCGGACATCGCTCGGTTCGATATGTCGGAAATGGCTCGGAACTACCTTGAACTCTATCACAAGCTACTTACCGCGAAGTGACGCGGCTTTTACCAAGATCTGCTCAATCTGATCGACCGACTTCGTCCGGTCGTGGTTTTCTTTCAGGTACTCGCGAGCTTTGATACCCATCTGGTCGACTTCTTTGCGGTGGGTTACCGCCCATCGGATCGCTTCTGCAAGCGCTTCCGGGCTATCCGGAGGAACGGAGAGCCCACAGGCTGCCGTAGCGACCATCTTGTCCAATTCGTTACCTGAAGAGGTGATGGCCAAGATCGGCCGGCCGGCTGCCATTTGCTTGAACACCTTGCTCGGCAGCGATGCCAAAGACGCTGCAGTGTTGAGCGTTACTACCGTGATATCGCTGGCCTGAAGAACCGAAGCGTAGTTTTCGATCGGCTGAAACGGTAGGAACTGGACGTTCTCCAGACCCAATTCCTTGGATCGTGCCACGAGTGCGTCCTTTTTGACACCTTCACCGACAATGACAAATCGGACGGGCTCATTCTCAAGGATTTTTGCAGCCTCAACGATCGGTTCTAGGTTGCTGTTGTAGCTGAGATTTCCTGAGTAAAGGACCGTAAACATCTCTCTGACTCCCAAGCTCTTTCGGAACTCGTTGTCTCTCGGTCCGGGTTGGATGAAGTCGGAATCGGCCCAATCGGTTACGACATGCGTCTTCTCCGGTGGCACGCCCTTGCCGATGAAGTGAGAACGAAACCCTTCCGACAATCCTATTACTGCTTGGGAGTTCCCGTAAACGTACTTCTCCATCTTCTCGAAGAACCGAATGAGGCGAGGACTCTTGAGAATGCCCAGTTCGATTGCGATCAACGGATAGAGATCTTTCACATGGGATACGATCGGCACCCGTTTGACCTTCGAGATCATTACCGCGGCGGCGCCAGTCGATAGCGGAGGAGGCATTGAGTAGATAACGTCTGGCTTAATTCTCGCCAATACGCCACCAAAGAAACAGGAAACACTGAAGCTGCCCCAGTTTAGAATCCGAGATTTGTTCGAATCGCTCGGATTTGCGTAAATGTACGTCCGAATGACTTTGACGCCTTCGATCGTCTCACGCATGTAGATTTTGCGTCGATACCCTTCAAAAATGATCCGCTTGGGGTAGTTCGGAAACCCGGTGAGGACAGTGACATCGTGCCCCTTCTCGACCAACCCAAGTGCCAATTCGCGGGCATAGCTCGCAGCCCCCACAGATTCAGGCGCGTAGTACTGCAGGACAATCAAGACTTTCATGCGTTATTTTTCGTGCCCCAAAAAAGGAAACACGCCGGTGCAATGCTTTGAGTAAGCCCTGGCTCGACGCGAAAATCAGTTTACTCCACCCCCGATCCTTCGGCATTCTGACGCGTCGTGCGCCGCTTTGTTAAGATCCGCAGCACCTGAGAGAGATCTAACATTGAGAGCCGGTATCGTTTCTTACAATGAGGTGCTAGCGGCAGCGCATCGCTAGCCGCAAAACACGAATAGGACCTGATACGTACATCGTCAGGTCCATTTTTTGTGCGAATCGATGCTGTCTGAGCCCTTATTTCGCGGCGGCGATGGGCCCACGTTGGGCAGGGAGCCCGCACTAGGCGAAGGGTAGAATCAACCCAATGAGTTGGTGGTCTGATAAGAGAGTCGTCGTCACTGGTGCATCCGGATTTCTTGGAACGCACATGGTCGAATCGCTTCGTGCGGCAAACGCCCGAGAGGTGATCGCCCTAGGATCCAAGGATGCAAACCTAACCGTCGAGGCAGAAGTGGTTGCACTGTTCGATCGTCTCACGGCAAAAGAGCCTATCGACGTTGTAATGCATCTCGCCGGGCTGGTAGGAGGAATTCAGGCTAATAAGTCCAATCCTGGCCAGTATTTCTATACAAATCTCATGGTCGGCGTAATGACGATGCATTACAGCCACAAATATGGCGTGAAGAAGTATGTGGCGGCGGGCGCCGGTTGCGGATATCCGGAGTTTGCTCCGATTCCAACTCAGGAGAGCGACTACTGGAACGGATTCCCGCAAAGAGACAGTGCGCCGTATTCCTTGGCAAAACGAATGCTGCACGTCCAGTCATTCGCATATTGGGATGAGTACCAATTCCCGGCGATCGTCGGAATTCCCGGAAACATCTATGGTCCGTACGATAACTTCGACCTAGAAAAGGCCCACGTGATTCCCGCACTTGTCAGGAAGTTCGTTGAAGCAGCCGACGACAACAAGCCGGAAGTCGTCGTATGGGGCGCAGGGAAGGCTACTCGGGATTTCGTCTATGCCGGCGATGTCGCAAAGGGTCTGATGCTTGCCGCCGAAAAGTACAACGATTCGCAGCTAGTGAACCTATCTTCTGGAACCGATACGTCGATTAAGGAAGTCATCGGTATCCTCACGGAAGCTACCGGCTTTAAGGGCGAGATCGTTTGGGACACGACCCGGTTAGAGGGACAGGCACGCCGCCGTTTCGATATCAGTAAGGCGCAAAACGATCTCGGATATGAGCCCACAACCGGACTCAAGGAAGGGATCCAACTGACCGTAGATTGGTATCGAAAGAACCGAACGACGGCAAGGAACCAAGTGCTCGTATAGCACCTATGCAAGCAAATCAAGGCTGGAAAGACATCCGTGTTATGGTCACGGGAGGCGCAGGATTTATCGGGTCTGCCCTGTGCACCAAGTTGGTTGAACTGGGCGCCAAAGTGCGAGCCGTCGATAACCTGGAACGCGGGAAGCTGGAGTTCTTGGGATCGACTCTTGAAAAGATCGAATTCGTTCAGGGGGATTTGCGCGATCCGAATGTCGCCAACGCAGCCTGTTCGGATGTCGACGTCGTCTTCCATATGGCGTCCAAAGTCGGTGGGATCAGCGTTTATGTCGACAAGCCCTATGAGGTTCTGGCGAACAACATGCAACTCGATATTAACGTCGCCGAGGCGTTGCAACTGCATGGGATCGGGCGTTGCTTCTATGCGAGCAGCGCTCACATCTATCCGATCGAGTTGCAGCGATCCGCTGAGGCGCCTGCCATCACGGAAGATCAAGCGATTCCGGCGCATCCTCAACTTAGCTACGGCTGGGGCAAACTGATCGGCGAACAGCTACTGCTGAACCTTCGCATCCAGAACCCGAATATTCGGATGGCCATCGGCCGGATCATCGGTGCGTTTGGACCGAACCAGGATTACGGACTCAGTACTGGTTCTGCAATTCCAGTGTTCATTCGTCGTGCGATCGAGTATCCGGCGACCCCATTCAAGGTTCTCGGCTCGGGCCGTGAAACTCGGTCATTCTGCTACGTCGACGACATCGTAGACGCGATTATATGCAGTGTCGAGAAGTTGGAGGAGCATGACCTCATCGGACCGATCAACCTTGGCAGAGAGGGTTACGTTTCGATCGGAGAGTTGGCGAAGACGATCGTTGAGATTTCAGGGAAGGATATTCCTTTGGAATTCAACACATCGCATCCGACTCTCATCTGGGGCCAAGCCATCAGCTTGGATGCCACGCGAAAGGTACTTGGGTGGGAGCCCAAGATTTCCCTTCGAGACGGCTTAGAAATGGAATACCGACACATCGAGCACCGCTTGGCAGCAGGCTAGCGGTGCACGAAGATCACGGAACTCCCCTCTCGGTCAAACCGGAAGGGGATTTCCTGTAGGTCGCCAAGTGCCGATCGGATGGCGTTGTGCGACGATTCCGGCGCGTAGAACAGCAGGCATCCACCGCCGCCTGCACCCAGCAGTTTTCCGCCAATGGCGCCTGCCGCCTTGGCCTTTTCGTACCAATCTGAGATCTGCGGGTTCGCGATCTGCGAACTCAGCCCCTGCTTGATCACCCAACCGCAGTCTAGGATTTCGCCGAAGGTATCAAATTTGCCCTGCAAAACAGCCTCGACGGCAGGATCGACTAGTGCACCGAGCCTATGTAGATCGGCATCGAGGGTTCCCGACTTGGTGTTGTCGATCTGCTCTTTCAGAACCTCGTGAGCGGTGCGAGTCAGTCCCGTATAGAACAGAATCAGGTTTCTCCCAAACGCTTCAAGAGCCTCTGCCGTTAGGGGAATCGGCTCGCAATCGATCGTGTCGTCTTTTCCGAATCGAATTCGCTGCAATCCACCGATGGCGGCGCCGAACTGATCCTGAGAACCGACGCGCTCTTTCAGGATGTTCTGCTCGATGTGCACCGCTTCTTCGGCCAGACGCCGTTTACTGACGACTTGTCCCTTGTGGGTGTAGAGCGCATGGAGCAGACATACCGTGAACGAAGAAGAGGATCCCATTCCCGTTCGGGCGGGAAGATCTGCCGTGTACTGGATTTCGATATTTCGTTCGATCCCGAGAAAGCGGAAGCACTCACGTACCGCAGGGTGGAGCAGGTCGTCGATCGACTTCACCAGTTCCAGCTTGGAGTAGCTGACCTTGATGCTGTTTTCAAAGTAGATCGGATAGCCCTTTGCGATCACGTACGAATACTTATCGATGCTCGTGCAGAACACTTGACCGCCATGACGGCGATAGTAGTCCGGATAGTCGGTGCCTCCCCCAAGGAAGCTGATGCGCATCGGTGTTTTGCAGATAACCATAAGCAGCTTCTATACGTTTCCGAATTCCGACCGGCCAAACATTTTGTAAGCCTTGAGGAGTCCGGCGATGCCTTCGTCGAGGCTCATCGATGCCTCAAACCCCGCCTTACGAAGCTTCTCGTTGGAAACGACATAGTTTCGCTTGTCGGGATCTGTGCCAACCGCTGCTTCATGAATGTATAGCTTGGGCACATGCTCCTTGATTTTCTGAGCCAGCTCAAGCTTGTTGATGTTCGCAGAGTCGAGCCCCAAATTGTAGGTCTGGCCCCTTAGCTGTGGGTAGTTACTTAGAGCGAATAGCATCGCGCGAGCGACGTCTTCAATCCCGACGAAATTCCGCTGGAAATGGCTTTCGTACAGGACAAGATATCCGTCTTTGAATGCTTTGTACGTAAAGTCGTTGACGAGCAAGTCGATTCGCATGCGAGGCGATACTCCGAAAACTGTTGCGAGTCGGAAGGCCACGGCATTCCCTGCATCAAGAAGCAGCTTCTCAGCATCGGATTTGGTTCGTCCGTACACCGAGATCGGCTCAAGCGGAGTCTCTTCCGTACAAAAAACATCGCCAGACTGAGTGCCATATCCGCTGTTTGTGCATGGATAGATGATCTGCTGATCTTTTGAAGATAGCTTCGAAAGGGTCTCGACTGAACCAAAATTCAGCGAGGTCGCATAGGCGACATCCCGATCGCAAGCCGGTGCGCCGACCACTGCGGCCAAGTGGATGATCGCATCCGCTTTTGCCAGCAACGGCTTCAAGGTATCGGCGTTGCGGCAATCTCCGAATGCAAACTCGAAATTTGGGTCGGAGCAAAATCCGAAGAGGCTACGCTGACCAAACATCAGGTTGTCGAGGACCGTAACATGATGACCGGCGCGGAGCAGATGTCCGATGAGGACCGAGCCGATGTAGCCCGCTCCTCCATTGATTAAGATCTTCAAATAATTCTCCCTATTTCGGATAAAGCGTTCGCTCAACAATAGCTACCAAGATGTGATATAGAGCGATATGGCTCTCTTGAATATGCTGGGTAGTCGGGCTAGGCACAATAAGCGCGTGATCCACGAGCCCGGCAAGTTTACCGCCGTCCCGACCGGTCATTCCGACTGTCTTCATGCCTAGGTCCTTTGCGGTAGCCACCGCTCGCAGGACGACCTCCGAGTTTCCGCTCGTGCTAATTCCAATAAGTACGTCACCCGGATTACCGAGCGCCTGAACCTGCCTCTCGAAGACACCATCGAAACCGAAATCATTGGCGCTTGCCGTGAGAATCGATGAATCGGTCGTAAGGGCTATCGCTGCGATCGCCGGGCGTTGATAGTCCATGCTTAGCGTGCTAACAAACTCTGCAGCAATGTGCTGACTGTCGGCAGCACTTCCGCCGTTCCCACAGATCAACAGCTTGTGCCCGGTTCTAAGCGCTTCGGATATCGTTTCCGCAGTTGCGACCAGCGTCGATACGCACTCGTTAATGACTTGTCGTTTGACTTCAATGCTCTGTTCAAGGTGCTTGACAGCAAAGTCGCTCCATTGATTACTCACTACAGTTCTCCCCCCACTCGGTCCAATTTATGGGACTTGCCTAACGGCAGATCTCCTTCCGAAAAACTAAAGGCTTCTGGGTTTAGGTCGGCCAAGCTGTTCACGACAAGGTCGGGATGCACATCCCCTGTTGTCTCTTCTTGTCGCCCATATCCGGTTCTCACGAGGACGGTTTTAGCCCCTACATTTCTACCCAAATCGACGTCGCAAGCTTTGTCGCCGACAACAACTGCGTTTGCTGGATCGAATTGGAAGTCGGCGACCGCTTGTTCGACCATTCCAGGCTTGGGTTTTCGACATTCACAATCGTCATTTGGCGCATGTGGGCAAGCATAGAATGCATCGATTTCGGCACCGTCGAGGTTCAGCAGTTCGCGGACTCGATCGTTAACTCGTGTCATGTCTTCGTAGCTGTAATAGCCGCGGCCGACCCCAGCTTGGTTCGTAACGACAACAACTCCCCACCCCGCGTCTTTGAACAGTCGGATCGCCTGGGCAACGCCAGGAAGGACCTCAACGCCGGCAGGATCGCTAAGGTAGTGCTTCTCGGCGATGAGAGTCCCGTCGCGGTCGATAAGAAGGAATCGCCTAGAGATAGCCGCACTCCTTAAAGAATTGGCCGGCAGCTTCATAGGTCTCCGGAAGTCCGATATCGATAAATGGCGAAACCACTTTGAATCCGTGGAGACCCCGACCTACCCAAGTGGGGAAGACATCCTTCTCGATCGACGATACGTCGGCGTCGCTAACCGGCGACATGGCTTCCTTCGACAGGACGTAGATGCCGGCGTTTATCCAGCCGGGAACCTCGAGCCCGGTTTTCTCTCGGAACGCGGTGATTTGTCCCGATTCGTCGACGATCACAGTGCCGAATCGAGCGCTGTTCTCAACTTCAACCAGTGCGAGCGTCGCCACAGCGCCAGATGCAAGGTGGGCTTCGACCATTTCGCGGAGTGGAGCATGAACGAATGAATCGCCGTTCATTGCGATGAATGGCTCAGTCTCAACGATCGAAAGAGCTTCGACTACTGCGCCGCCGGTTCCTCTGGGAGAAGCTTCGAATGAGAATTTGACAGTCATCCCGTCCGGCACATAGGTGCCGAATTCGGTTTGAAACGACTCACTTAGGTGCGCAGTGGCGAGCTTTACCGAGTGGAAACCTTCCTCGGAAATGTAGCGCAGTAGGTACCAGAGAAATGGATGCCCGTTGATTTGTGCGAGAGCTTTGGGTGTGCTTTCTCCAAGTGTGGCTCTTAGACGCGTCCCAAGTCCTCCGACTAATAAGACAACGTCAGGTCGGTTGATTTCGGGCGATTGCATAAGGAATGTAATTGGTGTTACTCAAAACAGCGGTTGAAGGGCTATGAACGGTGCCTCTTCTTAACTTCTTTCCAAAGGTCGACCATGAGGCGACTCACAACTGGAGCATCGTATTGCTCGACAACCTTGTGCCTTGCCCGATCTACCATCGTAGTGAGCAGTTCCGGCTTGGAGACGGCCAGCCTTATCGCCTCTTCCAGACCCGGGACATCTTTCGGCTGCACGAGGATTCCGCACTCATTGGGCCGCCCCATATCGAGCATATCTGGCATAGCTGCCACCGCACTCGTGATAATCGGCCTTCTAAGAGCCATTGCCTCGAGGATCACGCTTGGGAATCCCTCCGAATAGCTGGGCATGCAGAAAATATCGCTCCCAACCAAATGGCGCATTGCCGTGCGGCGATCGGCCCCTCCGGTAAAGGTAATCCGGCCGGCCTTCGTAAGCGTGGGCGCCATCGATTCCAGCTTCGCTCGATAGTCGTCGAGAACGGGGCCAACCAGCTTTAGATAGAGCCCGAGGTCGGCCAGGTGCTCGCATGCAAGCGTAAGTTCTTCGACTCCCTTGCGGGGAATGACGTGGCCCACGCAGGTGATTTCGATTAGGTCGTGAGGCGCCGATCTTAGCGGTTCTTTTGCATACTCATCTAGGTCTGCGACTCCGATCGGATTCGGATAGTTCCGGACATCGCGATCCGGCAAAGACTCTGAAAGCGCTTTGAGGCTTCCGCTATCCATCAGGAGAGAAACATCGACGATGCGGCCTGCTTTGAGCAGCATCTGCCAGTATCTGCCATTCGCCTTTTTGAGTTCAGGCATGTATCCAAAGTGATAGTGAATAACACTGCCGATCCCGTTCTTGCGGGCTAACTTGAGCAAGATGATGTCACGAAGGATGTTCGGACCGGCACTCGTATTCAAGTGCATAACGTCGATTTGCTCCTGCTTCATCACCTGAGCCGTTCGAGCGATGTCGCGAAGGGCCTGAGCCGCTCCGCCAACGTACCTGCGAAGTGGCCTTAAGTCGTTCTGGCCGCGCCAACCTACCGACGTATTAACTTGGGAAACTTTCACATCCGGTCGAGTCGATATGCAGCCGACCGTGGTCTCCGTCCATGTGTGCAAGCCGCCGCGGCCGACAGGTCCAAAGGGAGAGACCATGAGTAGGGACAAGACATCCTGTGTGGCTTCTAAAGTCGAAGGACTGGTTGACGCAGTGGGTTGAGTCATATTTTCGCGATCTTCAGTTCTGGCGTATAACTCTCATAGGTGCCCATCGGGCGCCCATGGCAGAAAGACGGGTGTACCGTGTCTGGAATCGAATCTCCACACATTAGCGGAGTCGTCTGGCAGGCAATTTTACCTTTACCGGCATGATGAAGAACGGTTCCTGCCAGCTTCACCTTGAGATACTCCTACTGAAGACCTACCGGGCATAGAGTCCTTGGAAAAGGCAAAAACCACTTGAGAGATGCCAAACTGAAGGTAGTTCCAGCCCATTTAGGGTCAGTGGACGATTGATTTGAGGGGGATGTAAGGATGGCAATTATTGACAAAGGATCTGGCAAAGACGGGTTCGTTCCCCGGACCGAGTTTCTACCGTTTTCCCCGCCAGTAATTGAGAAGGAAGAGATCGAAGAGGTAATCGACACACTTCGGTCAACATGGATCACTACCGGCCCTAAGACTGGGTTATTTGAGCGAGAGTTTGCCCAGATGTTCGGCGCAGAGGCTGCGCTTGGACTCAACTCTTGCACGGCAGGAATGCATGTGGCGCTTGCTGCGCTAGGAATTGGCCCTGGCGACGAAGTGATCACCACACCGAACACATTCTGCTCGACATGCAATGTGATCGAGCATGTCGGCGCTACTCCGGTGCTGGTCGATGTCGAACGCGATACGATGAATATCGACCCATCGAAGATTGAAGCTGCAATCACTTCAAAGACTCGCTGTTTACTTCCTGTTCACTACTCGGGTCACCCTGTCGAACTGGACACGATCAACGCGATTGCTCAGAAGCATGGTTTGTTCGTTGTCGAAGATGCGGCCCACCCGGTATCGGCGACCTACAAAGGGAAGTACATCGGGTCATCTTCAAATCCGACTGCATTTAGCTTCTACGCGACGAAGAATCTTACAACGGGTGAAGGCGGAATGCTCACTGGCACAGCTGAGTTCATCGCGAAGGCAAAAGTCGTTTCGCTTCACGGAATGAGCCGAGAGGCTTACTCAAGGTACGACAAGGCAGGCAGTTGGAAGTACGACGTCGGATTCGCCGGTTTCAAATACAACATGACCGACGCGGCCGCTGCGATGGGGATCTGGCAGTTGCGGCACCTCGCTCGAAACCAGGCGCGGAGGCGCGAAATTGTCGAGCGATATAACGCGGCGTTAGGTGGTAGCGAATTCTTTGAGACACCTACCGAGAGGCCGGAAGTTAGAAGCTCATGGCACCTTTATGTGCTGCGGCTCAACCTTGAGACTCTTACAATCGATCGAGACGTCTTTATCGAGGAATTGAAAGCACGAAATATCGGGTCGTCCGTTCACTATATTCCGATCCACATGCATAGCTACTACCGGAACAAGTATGGGTACAAGCCGGAAGACTTCCCGATTGCCTACAGTAACTACCTCCGGATGATCAGCATCCCAATGAATGTTAAGATCACTAACGACGAGGTTGACGACGTCGTTGCTGCGCTCTTCGACATCGCCGAAAAGTTCAAGCGATAGAATCCCAGCAATCGCCCGCAGAAGTACATTCTGCGGGCGGCTAGGCAGCCGGTTGTTCGAATCGCTTATCGAACCGAGTCGATAGCTTTTCGACGATCATTTCGCCAATTGCGAGCGAAGCTGTGGCTGCCGGAGACGGGGCATTTACGACGTGGACCGCACGATCGGTCTCGGTGAAGTCGAAATCGTCGATCGTCTTGCCATCTGGGCCGATGGCTTGCGCTCTAACCCCTGCCGGTGCAGCGTGAATGTGCTTGGATTCGATCTCGGGAACAAGCCTCTGGAGGGCCTTTACGAACGCCCCTTTGCTAGCCGACCTCCACATCTCACCCATTCCCGTCTTCCAGAACTTCCCAGCAAGTTTTCTGAATCCGACGTAACCAAGGGTTTCGAAAAGCTCCGGCAGGTTAACCGTAGTTTTCCCATAACCTTCGCGTGCAAAGGCAAGCACTGCATTTGGTCCGCATTCGACCCCGCCCAAAATCATCCGAGTGAAGTGAACGCCCAAGAACGGGAAGCTGGGATCGGGAACTGGATAGATGAGGTTCTTGCAGAGGTGGTAAGCGTCCGGAACCAGCTCGAAATACTCGCCTCTAAACGGAACGATTTTGGCCGATGGTTTGAGACCCGCCATTTCAACGACCTTATCGGAGTAGAGGCCGGCACAATTGACAAGATAACTGCCCTCGACGGATCCTTTGTCGGTCTCCACGACGATTCCGGAGGTCGTCTCCTTAACTTGAGTGACCTTATGCCCCAAGCGGATCTCATGTCCGCCTTCTCGCATTTTCGAACCCAGGCTTTCGCAGAAGCCGACGTAGTCGACGATTCCCGTTTCACTAACTTCAATTGCCTCGACGCCGGTAACGTGAGGTTCCAATTCCTTGAGCCGTTCAACGCCGATCTTCTTGCATGCGACGCCGTTTGCCTTTCCTCGCTCAAAGATGTTGTTCAGCGCCGCTCTTTCGTCGTCGGTTACGGCAACGATGACTTTTCCGCAGGTGTCGAATGCAACGCCTGACTCTTCGCAGTATTGCTGAAGTAGAGTTTTGCCTTTGCGGCACAAGCCAGCTTTAAATGAACCGGGCTTGTAGTAAATGCCAGAGTGAACGACACCGGAGTTTCTTCCGGTCTGGTGTTCAGCGAGCTTGCCTTCTTTTTCCAGGAGGATAACGGAGGCTGAGGGATACTTCTTAAGAATCTCGTAGCCGGTGGATAATCCGATGATTCCTCCGCCGACTACGATGACGTCTGCTTTCATAAGTTAATAAAGGAGAGGTTGTTTGACGACTGAGCGAAGGAGGGAAGTATCGGTCTTCATTAGGTCGATGCCCATCTCTTCGGTCAGGTATTTAACGTTGCTGTATCTGGGATCCTTGTAGTCGAGAACTCGGCCCGACTCAATGGAGTCGATGACTTGCTTGATTCCATTCTCGATGGTCCAGTCCGGCTTAAACCCGAGCTTCTTCTCGATCTTCGAAAAATCGACACGGTAGTTTCTGCGGTCGCCGTCCGCTCCGCCGACAATCAAATCGGCCGTTGGAACTTGCTTGTGGATCATCTCACCAATTTGGCCAAGGGTCTTGTTCTGCGGATCGGATCCGACGTTGAAAACCTCTCCGCCGATATCTTCGAGGGGCGATTCCAGTACTCTTGCTACGGCGCTGGCGACGTCCTCAACGTGAACAAACGGACGCCACTGATCTGCGCCGAAGACGGTGATCTTGCCGTCGACGACAGCCTTGGCAGTCAAGAGGTTGATGACCAAGTCAAATCGAGTCCTGCCTGCGAGGCCATAGACCGTGCCGAATCGCAATAAGGTCGGTCGGAATCGCTTGTCGACCATGCTGGAAAGGACGTTCTCGGAAGCAACCTTGCTTCTGGCATAGAGTGAAACTGGCTTGAGCGACGATTGCTCGTCAAGAATCTGGTCGCTGGCCCCGTAAACCGAACAGGTGCTGGCAAATATGAACCGTCGGATTCCGTTACCCTTGGCGCATTCGGCAATCAACCGTGTGGCAATCAGGTTGATGTCGATCGTGAGTTCTTCATCGAGGGCGCAGGCGGGATCTCCTACGATGGCGCCAAGATGAATGACCGCGTCCATGCCACGCATGGCCTCGACGACGGTGTTGATCTGTCGGAAGTCGCCTTCCATCACATCCAAATTCTTGTGGGTGATGACGTCGGCGATGGGATCTGTTCCGAACATGAATACATCGAGCAGGCGAACTTGGTATCCCTGCTTGAGGAGCTTAGGCAGCAACGCAGATCCGATGTAACCGGCTCCGCCGATCACCAGGATTCTCTGCGGCTGCGAGTTGCCCTCGCAAGCCGAATGAGCTTCCATCGACACGACCTTTTTCCATAGACTCGACCAAAGTCTTGAGCCAATCAGGAAACACTCGGTGAGTGCCGCCGAGATGAGGAACATCGGTCTGGGAACTTCGAAGTAATCCGGAAGCGCGTATCCGAGAAATCCGAAGATGACGAAACTCAGGGCTACCGCTTGCAGCACGACAAGTGCTTTGTAACGACCTCGGTAGGCTCGACCATGGGTGTAGAAACCACTTGCCCGGAAGATTCCGACTGACAAGATGGTCATATAGGCAAATCTGGATAGATCACCGCCCGTGACTCCAAATGGGCGCTTCGCTATCCCCTCGGACAGAAGTAACCCGACTAGCAATGCAACGTTCAGCATTGCAACGTCTGCCAAAACTCGTATCACAAATTGCAGTGATAAGCGAGACGATTTCATCCCAACCACAGACATCCTTCGCCCTCCAAAAAACTATAAACTGAAGTGCCTAAGTATATCATGCACCGCCTCCCGAGATACCTGAGGCGAACCTGAATGTGCAGGATTGGCCCGCTTGGCCTATCGATTTGTTACGTTGATAGGTCATTCGCCCTGCCTGACAAAAGGATGTGAGGTGAGACGTTGGTCTGGATGGCTTTATTCTGCATCGAATTGCTGAAACGGCAAGAATGTGCTTGCCGTTTCGCTACACGCCATACGGCGCCAAGAGTGGAAGATAGAACTTCGGTTATACGCCCTAAAATGCCATCTGTTGTAAAATGTACCGATGTATCGGGTCGACTTGGTATCGGCAACTCAAAGGCGCAACCAAGGGCACTTGCGCCACAGTTGATTCATCTTCATGCAGCCCAGATTGCATGAAGGTGCTTTGGTCGCAGAGAAGTTAGCCTCAAACGGATGCAACTAATCTATCTCAGGTGAACACGCTAGTTCGCTTGAACAGTCGTGCGCAACGCCGCCGTCATCATGTGCATGAATACCGAATGTGCGTCCTCGATAATGCCGTAGTTCGTGCTTTCGACGATGACCGCAACCTCACAGAGATCCTTGGATTTTCCGCCTTGAAATCCTAGGAGACCGATCGATGTGACGTCAATCTGCTTCGCGACTTCCAGGGCAGCCAGGATATTGGGTGAATTGCCGCTTGCCGTAATGACGATGAGGAGATCACCGGCTTTAGCCAGTGTTCGCAACTGTTCGGCGAATATCAGCTCGTATCCGAAATCGTTGCCCCATGCCGTTATTAAGGGAACGTTATCCGTTAACGCAATTGCTCTTATACGTTTAGTGATGCCGATTTCTTTGCCCAGAGTTGTCTTCTGAAAGTCGGCCATCATATGCGATGCAGTAGCGGCGCTTCCGCCGTTTCCGGCGATAAAGACAGTTCTGCCTTCGTGATATGCTGCTTCGATCAACTCAGTCGCTTTGGCAAGCTGATTAAGCAATCCTGCATTCAGTGCCGACGATAATTCCTCAGCATAAGCCATGTACTCTTGGCTTCGCTTATCTACGCTACTCTCCACGGGTGTTTCTCCTTCACGAATCAATTAAACGTAATCGTTCTCTTCGACATAAACGATTCGAGTTCCTTGCGGATCGAATCGAAATTGAGACGGCACTAGTTCCGGTAAGGCAGCCTTAATCTGTTCGTGGTGCTCAGGGTAAGCGTAGAACAGCAAGAATCCTCCGCCACCTGCGCCGAGCAGTTTTCCGCCAATGGCGCCTTGGCTCCTTGCCGTTTGATACCATTCGTCGATTTTTGACGTTGTGACGCCGCTCGCTACTTGCCGCTTAAGCTGCCAACCTTCGTGCAATAACTCGCCGAATGAATCCAGATTGTCTTCATTAAGAGCGTCACGCAAATCGTCGGCCTGTGATTTCATCTTGCGTAGCACTCGCTGAACATCCGCATCGTCTCGTGACTTTTGGCTCTGTTCGGCAAGGATGCCATCGGCGGATCGAACCACACCGGTGTACATCATGAGAAGACGACTTTCAAGCTGCGATTTGGCGCGAGGACTGCAGTGAATCGGCTCCACAAACACGGTGCCGTCTGCGTTGAATTGGTAGTAGGTTAGGCCGCCATACGCGGAAGCGTACTGGTCCTGCTTGCCAATCGGTTTGCCGAGCCGCTCAATCTCAATTTGGCACGCTTCGCGAGCTAGCCGTTCTTGACCGGCCCTTCGGTGAGTGTATGCGTAAAGTGCGTTAAGCAGGCCGACAGTAAAGCAGCTTGAACTACCAAGTCCAGTACCCTGCGATGGGATATCGGCGATCGAAGTAATTTCGATACCGCCATGGATTCCAATCAGGTCAAGCGCTTCTCGAATAAGGTCGTGCTTCAGTTCTTTTCCGCTGTTGACGATTTCGGTAACTGAGTAGCTCGCTCGAACGCTGCTGTCAAATTTCTTATTGACGTTGATATAGATGTATCTGTTAATGGCAGTAGAGACGACGGCGCCTGCGCCGGCCTGGTTGTAGAACGCAGGCAGGTCGGTTCCTCCACCGCAGAAGCTGATCCTTAATGGCGTACGGGAGATGATCACGAACGGTAACCCTTAGGATGTCGGGAACGCCAGAGCCAAGAGCTTTCGACCATCTCTTGAAGGTCGGTGTACTGTGGCTTCCAGCCTAAAACTTTCTTTGCGAGCTCTGGGCTGGCGACGAGCACGGCAGGGTCGCCCGGTCTTCGATCCGATTCGACTACCGGAATCGGATGTCCAGTGACCTCGCGTGCCGCTTCGATAACTTGCAGGTTTGAATTCCCTTCGCCGCTTCCCAGGTTGAAAGCCGCGGCCTCAAGTTCGTCGATTTGATGGAGTCCCAAAAGATGGGCTTGGGCGATATCGGCAACGTGGACATAGTCTCTGACACAAGTTCCGTCTGGAGTTGGATAGTCGGTTCCGTAAAGGTTCAAGGCGGCGCGCTTACCTTGAACGACCTCAAACAAGATTGGGATCAGGTGTGTTTCCTTCGTCCGGTCTTCGCCGAGCGTTTCGGTGGCTCCGCATGCGTTGAAGTACCGGAAGGAGACATGGCAAATGCCAAAAGATCGTCGATACCAAGCCAAAGCTCGCTCGAAAGCAAGTTTCGTTTCGCCATAGGCGTTGACCGGGAATTTGTCGGCGTCTTCGGTCACGGGAATCACGGTTGGCTCTCCGAAGATCGCCGCAGTAGAGGAGAAGATCATCCTGCGGACTCCTGTCGCCCGCATCCCCTCAAGAAGATTGATTCCGCCCTGGACGTTTACCGAATAAAACCGGCCCGGGTCGATAATCGACTCGTCGATATATGCCTCGGCAGCCAGATGAACGACAGCATCGTACTGGCTTTCTTTGAAGACACTCATAATCCGGTTGGCATCAACGATGTCGGCTTGGATGAACTTCGCTTCCTTTGGAACGGCCGCTTGATGGCCGTACCGGAGATCGTCGAGCGCAACGACTTCGTGCCCTTCCTTGACAAGATAGTCCGCAATGACGCTGCCAATAAAGCCTGCGCCCCCGGTAACTAGAATCCGCATTACCTCTGCACCCCGCTAGAAACTAAAATGTATGATGCAGCAGCCAGCATATCGTCGAATACCGCGCATCGTGAACCAAAAGCCTCGGTTACTAAAGGCTCCTGACGGACGCCTCTTCCCGTTCGGACAAGTATACCTGTGACCCCTGCCGCATCAGCCGCCTGAATGTCGGTCAAAGCGTCGCCTACCATGCACGATCGTGCTAGGTCGATTCCGTGTTCGATTGATGCCTGCAAGAGCATTCCTGGACGCGGTTTGCGACAATTGCACCCCTCTTCGGCGAGGTGATGGCATAGATAGCTGCCTACTATATTCGCCCCTTTCGATCGGAAGACGTTGAGTATTTCTTCATTGAGGATCTCCGTCTCTTCAAGAGTTAGGATTCCCTTTCCGACTACCTGTTGGTTGGTCACAACGACGATCGGATAGCCCGCCTCGGAGAGTAACTTGCAGGCTTCGACTGCTTGTTCGAGTACCTCGACCTCAGCCCAACTCTTTACGTATCCATCTCGATTTTCGATGAGTACGCCATCTCTGTCTAGAAAGACAGCTTGACGCGGATCTGTTGAACTCATGGGCTCTGCCATTGTACCTTTCGACCCCAAAATTCAAAATCGGCTAGGACCTGTGGTCCTAGCCGATTTCTATCTTAAGGGCGCTTTGCTTGGCCCTGACTATCCTTAAGATCTTGCCGTTTTGTCAGAATCCGACTTGCGGTTCTTCTTCGACTTGCGGGTCTGGCGGCCCGTTCCTTCTTCGTAGGAGTAGTAGTAATAGTAGTAGTAGTAGCCGTACCCTGCGCGGGTTACGTCGACGCGGTTAAGCACAACTCCCATCATCGGAGCGTTGGCTTGCCACATCGTCTGCATCGTTCCGAGCAACTGAGGCTTTCGAGTGATTTCCAAGCTGACAACGAGAATGACGGCATCAACGAATGTCGAGATGACTTGGACGTCGGAAAGACCGGAGCACGGAGGGCTGTCAACGACGACGATATCGAATGCTTCCGCAGCACGTTCGAATACCTCTCGGGCCTGGACTGAGTTAAGGAACTCAGTGGGGTTTGGAGGCAACGGACCGGAGGCAAGTGAAGAAAGGTTCTCGTACTCAGTTGCTTGAACGGCAGACTCAAGGGAGATTCTGCCGGTAACAACCGATGTAAGGCCGATTTCACGAGAGGTACCCAGTGTCGTGTGAATCGACGGTCGGCGAAGGTCGCCGTCGATCAAGAGCACGCGTCGTCCGTCCATCGCCAATGCAATTGCGAGGTTGATGGAAGTCGTCGACTTTCCTTCGGCACGTCCCGCGCTCGTGATTGCCATAAGCCGAATTGGCCGTCCTGGCATGGAGAACGAGATATTGTTCCTAAGGATTCGGAAGCTTTCAAGGAAAGCGTGTCCTCTTGTTACAGAACCGATAAGCGGACGGTTCTCAGAACCGCGTTCAGTCTCGGGAACCGCAGCGAGGATCGGAAGTCCGGTGATCTTCTCAACCGTCTCTGGATCGTGAATCCTCGTATCGAGGCGCTCAAGGGTGAGGACGAATGCGAAGCTGATGATCAGACCAAAGAGCGCCGATAGGGCGATCGTCTGGGTGACCTTGGGGAATGTCGGATCTTTTGACGGAGTCGCATGCGACGTCACGTATCCGTTCGCCAAGCTTGACTGCTCGTTGATTGCGAGAGCATAGAAGCGCTCGGTCAAGCTCGCATGCGTCTTCTGCAGTTCCTCGACCGTTTCGGTGAGTTGGGTCAGAGACTTTTCAGCATCTGGATATGCCTGAGATTCCTTTTCCGCCTCGGAAAGCGCTTGAGCGGCATACTCGGCTTGAACCTTTGCTCCTGCCTCGTTGGCGATTTCGACGCTATAGGCCGTCAGCGTTTCGTCATAGACTGGGTTGATGTCTTTGACCGATTGGCTGACAACGGTCTTTGCAACCTTGGCTAAGCGATCTTTCTCTGCCTTGATCTGACCGTCAATCTGCGTTACCGCCGGTTCTGTCGGGGCAAACTCCTGAAGAGCCTTCGATCGGTCTAGCTGAAGACCGCTCAACTCCATCATGATTTGCGCGAACTCGGGGTTCTGTTCGACAGTCGTCAGGGTGTCGATTCTTGGCTGGGTTGAAGCCAAACGATCGTGAAGCGATTGAACCTTTTTGACCGAAGCTCTCAAGGCCGACTGAGCTGTGTCGTTTAGGTCTCGGAGAGCAAACATGTGTATCGTCGCCTGCTCCAAGGTCACCGCAGAATCCAAGATCTTAGATCTCTTCTTGAATTGAGCAAGGTCGTTTGATGCGACCGAGAGCTTTTCGGCGCTAATCACCATCTGTGCTTCAACGTACTGTCGAGCAGCCTTGGTAGCGCCGTTCGTCCGAGTCAAGTCACGCTCTAAGTAGGTGTCAGCGATCGATCCGCTTAGCTTTGCGGCTATTTTCGGATCGAATGCTTGGCACGTGATCGTGATCGTATCGGTTCCAAGTGTGTTTTCAATTCGATAGCACCACTTCTGAATCCCGGCATCGGGTCGATCCGGATGGAACCCCTTGATTCGATCTTGTGGAGCTAACTTGCCAAAAGCCACGTTCAGAAGCTCAGGGCTCTTCAGAATTTCAACTTGGGTATCGACGTTTCGTGCCTGCGTTAGAGCGGCCAAGTTGCCGAGAATATCGCTTTCGCCCCTACCGCCGCCATTTCCTGCGCCGTTTACGACAACGAGAATTGCGCTCGACTCATATACCTTCGGTCTGGTCAACGTATAGATCGACGATAGGAGCATAACTCCCACAAAAAGTCCCAAAAGAGACCATTTGCGACGCCGAAGGATATCGATGTACTGGTAGAACGTGAGTTCAGCCATACCCCCTGGTTGGGCATGTGGAGCTTGAGCCGCCCCAGGCGACGGCGAAATCGGTGCATTCCTTTCTGTCATAAAACTATAGGTGCGTCGCGTTAATTACGTAGTAAGTTGAAATCAGACCGTTAAAGATCACTTGCCAATCGATGGAGTTGGTCTCAGGAACATAGACGACATCGCCGGGGCGAAGGATAATATCCTGCGATCGGTCACCCTTTGATAGAAAGGCGCCATAGTTGATGATCATCCGTTTCATCTTGCCGTTCTCATCTCTTAGCAAGGCAACCTTACTGAGTCTTGCGCGGTGAGAATCGGAACCTCCGGCCATCGAAATTGCATCGGAGAGCCGGAACACTTTGCCATCCTGATAGGGGAAGATGCCAGGGCTCTTTACGAGACCTTGGATTGCGAAGCGCGCCTGCAACTCCGGAACGTTGACGAGGTCGCCAGCCTGAAGATTAGGAACAGGGATTTTTTCGCCGGAAATCGCAATCGGTGTAATATCGATTTTCTCGGATTTGCCGTTCAAATGCGTGATAGTCACGCTGGAAGTCGATGACGTAGGCAACAGTCCGCCTGCCATGGCGATCGCGGTCATCAAGCCGACGTTATCGACTCTCAATCGGATCAATCCTGGAGTTCGAACCTGTCCGACTACATAGACGGATACTGCTTCAAGGGTCTTAACCGTTACAACGTCTCCCGGCTGAACCGGCAAGTTTGCGCTTGGCAATCCGGCGTAGACGTCGGGAAGCGAAACTTCGTCGATTTGTCCGGTGGAAGCGTGCAGCAAGGTAACGCGGCAATCGATTGACTGAACCGTATCGGGTATTCCGCCTGCACCTGCGATGGCTTCGCTAATCCGCCAACCTGGTTTATAGTCGAGCGCGGTCGCCAACTTGACGACTCCCTCGACGTAGACACGCCTTTGGCGAGCAATTCTCAAGGTTACAGTCGCCTCTGGATTGTGAATACGTTTTGCCAGTGCTTTTAGTATAAGGTCGCGAATCTCCGTGAGGGTCTTGCCGGCAACGTTGGTCGAACCGACAACGGGAATATCGACAACTCCATCAGCAGGGACCAAAAGGTCGCCAGACCACTCGACATGGCGCTGAACGGTAATGTTGAAAACGTCTTCAGGGCCTAACTTGTACGGTTCCTTCTGGATTTGGCCGAACGCGAATCCCACTGCGAGCAGGATGGCCAAAATGACCGTAAATCGAACGAGCCCTAATCGCACAATTCGACTGTGGGAGGCATGGCGGGATTGCATGATGAAAGCGCATGATACCTGGTAGTCCTGACCGGCTTCTATCAGACTCGGAACAATTAGGGCCATTGGACTGACCTGGAATTTCCGCAAATCAGTACGCTCCTCGGACTTGCATCTGCATGCCATAGATCCCTTTGGTCGCAGTAATAAAGAGGAGGTGATGGTCTTTGCCGCCAAATGCCACATGGCCGACCCACCCTTCAGGAACGTCGATGTGTTCAATTTTGTTTCCCGTGCGATCGTAAACAGTAACTCCGTTGCCAGAAAGGTATACGTTTCCTTTCTCGTCGAGCGTCATGCCATCGGATCCCAAGCTACAGAAGAACCGCTTGTCGGTCAACGTACCATCCTTCTGGATCCGATACCGAAAAGTCGTGTTCAACCCTAAATCGGCCACATAGAGGAATCTCCCCTCGGGGGTTCCGATGATTCCATTAGGTGTCTTCAGGTCATTTGTGACCTGAGTCAGCACCTTCCGATCCGGAGACAGGAAGTAGACGTGTTGCCCCGATTGCTGCATTTCAGAGGAGCGTTTCCAATAGAAGCGGACATACAGCGGGTCTGTAATGTACATACCGCCATCTGGCCTAATCCAGACATCGTTGGGGCCGTTCATTAACTTGCCCTTGTTATCTTTGATCAGGACCGTCACCTTCTTATCTGGCGAGATGGACCAAAGCTCGTTCTTTTCGTCAGCGCAGGCGATCAAGTTGCCCTTTTTGTCGAAGGCCATTCCGTTTGCGCGTCCGCAAGGCTTCATCCACTCCTCGACCTTTCCGTCGATGTTCCACTTCATGATCCTGTTGTTTGGCTGATCCGTGAAGTAAACGTTGCCCTCTGCATCGTTGGCGGGACCTTCGGTGAACTCGAACCCTCCACCAAGTTTCTGTAGAGTCGCTCCCGGAGCAATGACGATCGAGTCGACCTTGGGAGCTGGAAGGAGAAAGAGGGCAAGGGCTAACTGAAGCATCGTGCGTCTAATATAGCGGCTTGCCGCATATTGAAAGGACGAAATCTCACTTCAAAACGATGTCGGATACGTGCGCGAAGCACCGCCATCGTGCAATCGGCCATCATTAACAGGCCGTGGAGTCCAGGCGATCACCGCAATTCCATTGTCGATTGAAGCGATCGGTTAGTTGTTTATGTCAAGAATTCTCTCTGATTTGCCCGTTGGACAGCGGGTCGGAATTGCCTTCTCCGGTGGGCTCGATACTTCCTGCGCAGTCGCGTGGATGCGTGAAAAGGGGGCGATACCCTACTGCTACACCGGCTTACTGGGGCAATACGATGAGGCAGACGTCGACGGCGTGCCGGGTAGGGCCCTGGAATACGGTGCGGAGGCAGCGCGATTGGTCGATTGCCGCCCCGAAATGGTTCGAGAAGGACTCGTCGCTCTTCAATGCGGCGCGTTTCACATCACGAGCGCCGGCAAGACTTACTTCAACACGACTCCTATCGGAAGGGCGGTCACAGGGACACTCCTCGTCAAGGCTATGGCTGAGGACGGCGTTTCGATTTGGGGCGATGGAAGCACCTACAAGGGTAACGATATCGAGCGGTTCTACCGCTATGGCCTCCTCGCCAATCCCGACCTGCGAATCTATAAGCCCTGGCTTGATAAAGCGTTCGTCACCGAACTAGGCGGCAGGAAGGAGATGAGCGAGTGGCTCCAAGCCCGAAACCTGCCGTACCGCGATAGCACTGAAAAGGCGTATTCCACCGACGCAAATATATGGGGCGCCACCCACGAAGCGAAGGATCTCGAGCAACTATCCAAGGGGATCCGAATCGTTGAGCCGATCATGTGCGCCAAGTATTGGGATCCGTCGGTTGAGATCAAAACCGAAGAGGTCCGAATCGAATTCCGCGAAGGTTGGCCCGTTGCGATAAACGGTGAAGCATTTGAAAACCAGGTCGCCCTTGTGATGAAGGCAAACGAGATCGGCGGACGGCACGGGCTTGGTTGCAGCGATCAGATCGAGAACCGAATCATCGAAGCGAAGAGTCGCGGAATCTATGAGGCGCCAGGAATGGCATTGCTGTTCATCGCGTATGAGCGACTCGTCAATGCGATCCATAACGAAGGAACGATTGAAAACTACAGGACCGAGGGGCGCAGACTTGGCCGATTCCTCTATGAAGGGCGCTGGTTCGATACTCAATCGTTGATGATTCGAGACAGCATTCAGCGATGGATCGCAAGCCTCGTTACCGGCGAAGTTACAATCGAATTGAGACGGGGAGACGACTACTCCATCCTGGACACGACAGGCCCCGGTTTGGCCTATCACCCCGAGCGACTGTCGATGGAAAGTGGCGAGTCGGAGTTTGGGCCAGAGGACCGTATTGGCCAACTTTCGATGCGAAACCTGGACATACAGGACACGCGGGCGAAGTTAATCTCCTATTCGCAACAGCACACACTTGGCGGTGGCGGAATGCTGCTGTCGCTTGGAGACGGCTCCGACGAAGCCTGACGACGCGCGCAAAGGGAGTCTGGCCTTTTCGGCCGGACTCCCCTTAACTCGGGCCAATCAGCCTACAGGGGACTGATCGTCCAAAGGCTGCCTTCGCCGTGGTACTGAGCGTGTCCAGCGTTGCAGAGCGCCCAAAGCGTCTCCTCAAGGGTTGCATTGTCCAAGTCGAACGACTTGACGATTGGATATTTGGCGGGAGCGAGCACAATCGTTGCGCCGAGTAGGCGATTGACGTTAGCAACCACTTGCCGAAGCTCAACCCCCTTAAGGTGCAAGGTCACACGATCGGTGATCGAATCCTGGCCGTCTTTTCGATGATCGAAATAGAAAACGGCGCCCTGCTTTCTCCAAGATGCGTTTGCCGCATAGCAGACCGCGTTGAACGCCTCGATAGCGGGCATATTAACGAGTTTTACGGAGACTTTCGGAAAAGTACCAGGTGCGATTACAAAGGAAGATCCGGTTTGTCGCGCCACAGTTCGAACAGCGGCCGCAAATTCCGAATTCAACAAGTCGGCGTTGGCGACATCGCTCACAACGTTATGCTTGTCATCCTTCAGCCAATTGACATATTGTCCGAGGTCGACATCCTGCGCGTCGGTTGGATTAAGCCAGTCGATGACGGACTTGTCCAAACCGTGTTGGGCTATATCTGGCTTAGCGGTTCCCGGCTTGGGCGACTTCGGCTTGGCGTCAAGTGAATGGACTTCGTTCTTCCCATTATTGGGTTCGTAGGATTTTGTAATTTCGTTATAGTAGTACGTATAGAACTTATCTGTGTCGAGATATGGATCCGTTGGGCCGCCCTTGGCAACCTTCGACTTCGTCATGGGCTTAGGTGTGGCTCGGAGCTTTCCAGATGGCCTCTGAGCGGCCTTCGGCTGAGCAATCGATTTCGAATGTGACGGCTTTTTCTCGTCTGGTTTAGTCTGGGCAGATCCCTCGACAACGGCTCCGAGAAGGGCGACCAGACCCACAAGTGCGACCGCTGGCGGCCATGGGTGGAAGGACTTGGCCGATGAATTGCGGACGCCAAGGATGCGATTGATTCGATTCAAGAGAAAACCTCCTTTTGCTGATACGGAAAGGGAAGGATAGGTCCCACGCAACTCCTCGAGCGACGTCAGGGCCTTTGCGTAGATCAGAGGGGTGCCTGTCACCGTAGCGGCGATATCGTCGCAGCAGTGCTCGCGTTCGATACGTACGGTTCGGGAAACCCACCAAACTGCGGGGTGGTAGAAGAGTGCCGTTTCGATGACGGTCTGCACAAGATTGACAAGATAGTCGTATCGACGGATATGTGCAAGTTCATGAATCAAAAGCGATTCAATTTCCTCGACAGAAAGCCGAAGAGTGATGCTGCATGGCAGGATTACGAATGCCCGAAGAACGCCCATAGCGATCGGAATCTCAATCTTTGGGCATATCAGTAGACTCACGCAATGACGAATGCCTAAGGATTTGGATAGGCGATTGAGTCGGTCCTGCCATTCTGCGGAAGCTGGAGAAGAGAGTTTCCTTTTGAGTCTTTCGACTTCGAACAGACCGCCAAAAAGGCGGATGGTCAAGACCGCAACTCCAAGAGCCCAAAGCGTGACGAGCACCGGAAGATACCGATCAAGTGCGAACGGCACATCGGAGCCGTGAGCTGAGATCGGCGGCGTTTGGGTGAATAGAACTTCGCCCGTAGAGGCAACGACTGTCACTGGACGAAGCGACGCCGGTGATTGAAGCTGAGGGGAAGGCAACGCGAGAAATGTCACCACCGGGCTGATCGCCAAGAAGAACAGAGCGCAGCAGCTCAGTCCATATCGAAAGACTGCAGATTTTCGCTTGCTCAATGCCAAGGCAACGCCAAGGCATAGCGCAATTGCAGCGCCTTCCCAAACAAAATGAACGAGCGACCACCCGATCCTATCGACAAATGCATTAGTCAACTTTGGCCTCCAACTCATCGAGGAGTTGTCTGATCTCGGCTAGCTCTTGAAGGGTCGAGCGTTTCGCGGTCAGCGCATGCATGACCAAATCGTGTGCAGAACCGCCAAACGCTCTGTCGATAAGGTCACCGGCCAGATTCCGTTTTGCACTGTCTTGAGCTTCGGTTGGCCGATAGACGTGACCTCTGACCTGTTCATCGCGGGTCAGGAGTCCCTTCTCCAACATGATTTGCATGAGCTTGAGCACCGTGGTGTAGCCGATCTCACGAGTTTTCGCGAGTTCGTCGTGAACCTCGCGAACCGTCCCTGGGCCACGTCCCCATAGCACCTGCAGAATCCCAATCTCGGAATTCGTCGGTTTCAAGCGTCGCTTGCCTTCGTCCATGAAAGCATTATATACGAACTTTTTCGTAGACGACGAATTATTTCGTAGGTCTCAAGATTTTGCTGGGAAAGCCAGCCTCAGAGGTTGAAAACGAGCTAGTTAGGAAGTCCGTCAGCCAACTCGTTGCGAATAGGCGAAGAGCCATTTGTCTCCGCTCTTTCCTTCGCAGGTGGGCCAACTCATCCAGTCCTTTCCACCTTTGAGCATCTCAAGAAGGTTGTGAGTCACGACCTCGACATCTTTTGGAGTCCACAGTTCTCGTTGGAGGTGGTCCGGCGCACTCACCAAAGCGGCATCGTTCGCCCACGTATAGGCGAGTCCGGCGAGGGGTGGAATCATCATGCCGTACACGTTCAGAACACCAAGCAAACGAGACAGCACCGACTTGGAACCGACCGCATGGGCGGTCACGATGACTCCGACCGGTTTGCCGAACCAGTAGTCCATCCCTTCGGTGTGCGCGGTCATCTCCAGAAATCGCTGGAGCGGCGAGCCCCATGAATCCCAGTAGGTTCCGGTTCCGAAGATGAATGCGTCTGCTTTCGATACCTCTTCGAGAATGCGATCGAGCGTCGGCTCACGGCAAAGCTCCAAGTGCGAGACGGTAGCTTCCGGTGTCAACCACTCCTCCGCTAGGGCGAGTAACTCCGCGGTGTTCCCTGTGTTTCCGCCGAGAGAGCCGTTGACGATGAGGATGTGGGGCACCTAGTCAGGATATCTCAGCGATTCGGATTCGGCTGTCGTCGGAACTCACGACATCGGACTACCAAGGGATTGCAGTAACTTTCGACAAGGTGCCAGGATGCATTGCTGGCAGGAAAAATGACCAACCTAGACATCGCTCAAAAAGCCGTTCTCCGCGAGATTACGGACGTCGCCAAAGACGCAGGATTGTCCCCCTCCGATTTCGAACCCCTAGGCCACTACAAAGCCAAGCTCATGCAGGAAGCCGTAAGCAGGCTTTCCGAGAACCCCAAAGGCAAGCTTGTCCTCGTGACGGCGGTAAGTCCGACCCCGGCCGGCGAAGGGAAGACGACAGTTACGGTTGGACTATCGCAGGGTTTGCAAAAGATCGGAAAGATGGCGATCCCAGCTACCCGCGAACCGGCACTAGGCCCAATATTCGGAGTCAAAGGCGGAGCATGCGGGGGCGGCTATAGCCAAGTCCTGCCGATGGAGGACATCAACCTCTTCTTTACCGGCGATTTTCCCGCCATCACCGCAGCCCATAACCTATTGAGCGCGATGCTTGACGCCCACCTTCATTTCGGCAACGAATTGGAGATCGACACCCGTGGCGAGATGTGGCCGCGCACTCTCGACATGAACGATCGGGCACTCCGAGAGATCATCATCGGCCTCGGCGGTCGCAATAACGGAGTGATGCGGGAAGACGGATTCGTCATCACACCTGCAAGCGAGATTATGGCGATCCTCTGCTTGGCAACTTCGCTCGCCAATCTCAAAGAGAGACTCGGTTCGATCGTCGTCGCGCGGAACAAGAAGAAGCAGCCTGTTTATGCACGCGACCTTAAGGCCCACGGGGCGATGACCGCCTTGCTCGCTTCGGCCATCCGACCGAATCTCGTCCAAACGATGGAAGGCGGTCCTGCCTTTGTTCACGGAGGACCGTTCGGGAATATCGCGCACGGCTGCTCGTCGATCCTTGGAACCAAATGTTCGCTAGGGCTTGCCGATTACACGGTCACTGAGGCAGGGTTCGGCTCCGACCTTGGCGCAGAGAAGTTCCTGAATATCTTGTGTCCAAGACTGGGTCGCGGACCGGACGGAATCGTCCTCGTCGCGACAGTTCGCGCCCTCCAGCATCAAGGCGGTGGGGACCTTGCACTCGGCTTCGGAAACCTAAGGCAGCATATCAAGCACCTGCAGAGCTACGGACCTCCCGTTGTCGTTGCCATCAATCAACGTGCGGAAGACAACCTCGAAGACCACGCAACGCTCATTGAGCTGTGTGCCGAGGTTGGAGTACGAGCCATCACCTGCAATCCATGGGGCGGCGGCGGCGATGGATGCACGGACTTGGCAAAGCATGTGGTCGAAATCACATCGACACCCTCTACCTTTGCACCTCTCTACAAGTCAGAGGATTCGATCGAGACGAAGCTGCATACGATCGTGGAATGCGTTCACGGCGGCTCTGGCGTCGAGTACTCCGATAAGGCTCAGAAGAACATCGAGTGGTTCGAGAAGAACGGGTTTGGACACCTTCCAGTTTGCGTAGCCAAAACCCAATACAGCCTCAGCGACGATCCGACACTTTTGAACGCCCCGAGTGGATTCAAGCTTCACGTTCGGGAGGTGCGCCTTTCTGCCGGAGCCGGCTTCTTGGTCGCCATCTGCGGCGATATCATGCTGATGCCGGGCCTCGGTAAGTCGCCCACCGCGTTCGTGATCGACGTTGACGATAACGGCAAGATCACCGGCCTCTTCTAGATCGAGGCCGATTGCGTGCAAGACCCATCCCGCGGCTCACAACCGATGTGGCCGTCGGATGGTTCGTGCCGGCGTCAAGCAGACTGGCTCGCAAAAAGGTCTCGGATCTGTGCGATCGGATTCCTCCCGTCGGCGAGCCACAAAATGCTCGTAACTCCCCGCGGGTAATACCGGCTGCCGACGGCTTTACCGGCGAGCATCTGGTCGCTCCACGCGAAATAGGTGTTTGCACTGTCCAAAAGCCAACCAACGTGGGCAATGTCGGCCCGGGCATCTGCAGGTTTGCCAAGCAGTTGCTCGGCGACGTACTGGCACAGGTAGATTTTGCTCAGCCAAGAGTTGTTGCTTGTCGAACTGAGCTTCCAGGCGCCGTCGTCGAATAGGCAGATGCCGGGTTTTAGCACCGCATCCAGATGTCTCGTAAGGACCCGGACCAACTCAGGGTATTCATTGGGTAACCCAACCACGGATGGATAGACAAGAGCCTCGATCGCGGGAATGATCCGAGCATCGACCCCCTCGCCGATCACTGCGGGCAGGAGTCCATCTTCATCACTGGAAGCGATAACGGTTGCCGCCGCCCGATCCGCTTGTGCGTGCGCCCGATCTGCGGCAGCGGATTCCCCGAGTTGACGAAGAACCTGCTCCAAGATCAGGTAGGTTGCCCAGCCCTTTACGGCCAGATAAAGGTTGTTCCTGGCCTGCCCGAGACTCGTGTCCAGGCTGTCGTAAGTCGTAATCTCCGCACCGCCCGCGCAGCGTGCGCCGTCGAGAGCCATTACCCCGTTTCGTCGGTCCGGATCGGGATCGTCCCGATGCTCCATGCTCGTCAAGCAGTTCAGCAGGACCGGTAGCTGTTTTTTCGCCCACCCGATATCTCCGGTATGCGATACATAGAGCCCCGCCGTGAGAACCCAATTGAGCAGTTCCTCGCTGCTCATAAACGAGAAGCACCCGGTAAGCCCCGCCTGCTCGTAGCTCGACCTGCCCGCCGGCGCGAAGCCGTTCGCTACCCCCATGTCGTGGGTGAAGGCAATACCGCCTCCGTAGACCTCCGAGCAACCTGGGAAGCGCGCGCCGTCTGAGTACGAGTACCGCTCGACGAACAGATCGAGCACGTTTCGAACCGTCCAAGGGTTCATCGCAAGTTCGAAGAACGCCTGGTCGACGGTGAGGTCGAAGGTGTTCATCATTCGATATTCGCCCTCGTGTACAACCCACAACGGTCGACCGTCTTCGCGTTCGAGAAGTTGGGTTGAGCCGTAGTACGATCGGATCGCGTGGGCAACCATGAACGCCCTTTCCGGTGACAACCGACTGCGGATTTGGGAATCGAATCGCTTGGAATCCGCGATCGTCGCCTCAGCTGACGAGAGGGCATGATGAAGTACGTCTTCGATGCGGTCGTACCACCGTCTGTACAAATAGCGCGTCTTGATTCCTGTGGTTGCCGTCCCCTCTCGGAAGAAACCGACTGCGAACCGAAAAGTGCGTAATTCGCCCGCCGCAACCGTTCCGACGATCACCCCGATGCTACCAAGCATGAACTGCAGATTCTCTTTCAGACGCGGAGTCAGCACCGCTTCCGGTTGCCAGGCGAGCCCGGCGTAGGTGTTTTTGTCCGCAGTCGCGATGGCAATGGAAGTACCTTGTCCAACGCCCACAAGACCCGGTTCGTCCAGCAAGCGCATTCCTACGGTTCGGTCGGATCCGGAGTACCCGAAGAACGCTTTCCGCTCGCGCTCGCAATCCCGATTGTCGACGGTGAGTTCGACCAGTACGCTGGGACAAAGAGCGTCTTTTGCGCCGATGCTTTCCGGATCGGGTGCCGAACGGGGGGGAGAATAGACCCGAAAAACGAGATCGCCAGCCGTCCACTCGTCAACGCCAGCACCGAACTCTCTGCTGATCTCAGCATCGGAATAAGGGTGGAGGGCGCCCTCATAGTGCATGTCGGTGTGGCCTTCGACATCAAAGTCAACTGCCGAAATCTGGGTGTTTCCGTAAAACGGCAGGGTGCGATAGCAGCTTCCGTCGCCCTCCTCGAGCCCTACGTAGATCCCCTCGTTAGCAGGACCTGCAAGCTCGAGACCCAGGCCCCCCAGCGAGCCTTTCATTCCTAAGGTGAGCGTCGCGAAGGCGCCAATCGGAGAGTGATGCGCATTAAAGAAAGGCGATGTCATGGCGTATCCTAGTTTGCCCGACCCAAACCCCGGTTAGGATGCCAATCGGGCTTGTTGTCTAAACGTCTTTGCTCGAAGTATCAACTCCTCGCGAGAAATTCTTGGATCGACAAGATTGCTCCCAACGCCTACCGCGATCGCTCCGGCACGAATGAAGTCGGGGATGTTCGCACACGTCACGCCCCCGGTAGGCATCAAGACGATCTCTGGAAAAGGCGCCTTAAGCGACTTCAAGTAGCTGGGTCCACCCATTGCATCGCAGGGAAACACTTTGACGATCGGAGTGAGAGCGCCGGGGGCGACGACGACCCCACAATCGTAACATAACTGGACCGTTCCGAGGTCGAAAGAGGGGCTGACGATAAACTGAGCGCCCGCGTCGATGCAGTCTTGAGCCGTTTCGGAATTCAGAACCGTCCCAGCTCCGAGCAGGATCTGGTCCCCGTATTGGGCCGCCACCTGCTGGATTACGCCAATTGCGCCAGGGACCGTCATCGTGACTTCGAAGATCGATATCCCGCCTTCGAGCAGGGCATCGATCATTTCGAATGCCGACTCTTCGGAGGGCGCCCGGACGACGGGGACCAAACGATCTCTTTCCAGCCAATCCAATACTTCCTGTTTGTTCATCGCATCGAATTCCTTGCGTTGCTCCGCATCAAAGCATCGACGTCTGCGGCCAAGTGGGCGTCGGGTACGTTCACGCGATCTTCCGCCAGTCTCTCGTATCGCTCGAACAGCGAGGCCGCGATCGCCCGGCGAGCGTGATTCCACTTGTAGATCAACTGCTCAAGAATCCTGGCATCCGAATGCTGGGCCACGAAACTTGAGCCCAACAGTTCGAGCCTCATTGTCGTAGTCTCGCGGACAAGCGAAGGCGTGTTCTGAAACCACCAGCAACCGAAGGGGGTGAGGTTCGAGAACTTCCGCGCCAGGACGCACAACTCGTGAGTGTTCTCTCTGGCAAGCGTCGTTACGAGAAACTTAACTTGGGGAAACTCCGACAGCAGCACTTCGAGCCCTTTGAGGTCGGCTGTACCGACGCCGTCTCCGG
>Ga0364860_10133_pt1 | contig 58747 bp, 55 predicted proteins | sample ExccelAu500001D4_FD_206916 | JGI IMG/M metagenome (GOLD analysis project Ga0364860, IMG submission 206916) | Enriched cells from Trout Bog Lake Hypolimnion, Wisconsin, USA - BchlTB.Aug20.5000.01 .D4 | ecosystem: Environmental > Aquatic > Freshwater > Lake > Hypolimnion/Profundal zone | place: USA...
GTTTCAGCGGCGTTGCCGAGAGCCTTGGAATAATTGTCAGAAAGTTTGACAGCGGGCCGGCCATCTACCTGCGTGAGTTTGCAGACGAGGCTAAGCGGGTTGAAGCTGTCATCGCCCCGCGGGTTGCAGTTTCGGAAGTCATTCGTGAGCAGAGTGCCCCATCCGACGGCGAAGCGGATGCGCCGATGCGGAACCCAGCGGCTGGAATCGAGGAAGTCCGCGGCGGAGTGAAAATCATCGGGGAGCGCTCCGTTGCGGAGCGTACCGGCGAAGTAAGCATGCTGGCCGAGGATCTGCTCGACATCGAGTGCGTCGGATGAGATCAAGCGCTTCTGGCGCGGGTCGCAGCTGTTGCGCTCGAGCCATGCGATGTACTCATCTCCGGCCACGTATGCGTCCTTGCTGTCGATGCGCAGGCCGGTCCAGTTTTTGACGAGCGGCGGAGCGTCGCGCAGGAACTGAGTAGTGCCGAAGGTGTCTGGCAGGAGGATGAGCAGCTCGCCTTGATAGCTCTGCTGCCAGAGTTCGAGGAGGCGGAACTGGGCGGTTCGTAGTTCCTCGTCATTGTTGGCCAGCGCGGCCATGGCCATGGGCAGTTCGTGGCCGTTGGTGCCGATGGCTTCCATGTCGTGCTTATAGGCCAGGTAACCATTTGACGTGCCTGTAAAGCCCTCGCCGATGACATCGTGCATGGCGTTGACGACGTACTCATGCCAAAGAAAGCTGTGTCTGCGGCGAGTTCCAAAGTCGCTGACGCTGAGATTTGGAACGCCGCGAAGGCGCTCCATCTTTCCCCAGAGGCGGGTCTTGGCACGGGCGTAAAGCAGGTCGAGTTCGAGTTCGCCAAGATGCTTGAGGCTGGCGCGGGTCTTCATTTCCGCGATCATGGAGAGGGCGTAGATCTCCCACATGGTTGTCTGGCTCCACAGGCCCTCAAAGCGGAGAGAGATTTGGCCGTCCTCGACGGAGAGTTCGTAGTCAGAGAGGCAGAAGTCGCGCTCTAGCCATGCGAGGAAGGCAGGCTCAAAGATGCCGCGACGGCCATAGAAAGTGTTGCCAGCGAGCCAGATCAGCTCTGACTTGCGAAAGCGGAGCTTCCGAGTGGACTCCAACTGTTCATGCAGTTCATCGACGGATACGATGTCTCCCAGGCGCACGGTGGTGGTGCGGTTGATGAGGCTGAAGGAGGCATGGGTATTGGGGAAATGCTTCCAGATGAACTGGAGCATGAGGAGCTTGTAGAAGTCGGTGTCGAGCAGCGAACGGGTGATGGGATCAAGCTCCCAGTTGTGTTCGTGTGCGCGCCTGGCCAAATCGATGATCACAGTCTTCCCAATGTAAAGGAAGCGACCAACAGGCTGAAAGGAAAAAGGTCTATTTGTGCCGGCGGGACCAGGCCTAGATCGCTGTCTCAATCGAAGCTTCGATGGCAAGGCGTGTTTGATCCGACAGCGGGGGCATGGCACCAGATTGCGAGGCCAGCCAACTGCCCCATCGGTTCCCTGCTTCGTTGATGGTGGGCAGGCCGGCACCGCGCAGCAGGTAGTGGGTAAGCGCAGCCGTGAATGCATCTCCCGCGCCGATGGTGTCAGCAAGTTCGACCTGAAAGCCGGGATGGTCATGCCATTCTTCCCGAGAGACCAGCAGGCTGCCGCGCGATCCGCGCGTTACTGCGACCAACTCAAGCGATGGGAACTCCTGAAGCAGGCGCTCGGCGGTCGCGCGGAGCGGGTTGTCATCCAGCACAGCATCCATGCCCAGCAAGCGCAGGACGAGTGGTGCTTCGTCCTCGTTCATTTTGAGGACAGTGGCCAGTTCCAGCGACTCCTCAACCACCTCCCCGGAGTAGAACGGGGCACGCAGGTTGACATCGAAGACGCGGATGGAGGCGGATGGTGCCTGGGCAACCAGGGTTTGAATGGTCTGCCGGGATTGCCGGTTGCGCTGGGCAAGCGAGCCGAAACATACAGCATCGGCACGCTCGGCCAGCTGCATCCACTGGTCAGATAGTTCCAGGAAGTCCCATGCGGCAGGCTGGTGGATGGTGTAGCTGGGCTCGTTGGCGGCAAAGGTGACCGTGACGCGGCCGGTCTCATGCAGAGTGTCTATCTGGATGGCACTGGCATCAACGGGCATGGGGTCGAGCGTGTCGATGGCCTGACGGCCAAGCTCGTCCCGGCCGATGCGGCTGAGCAGAACAGCGTGGCTGCCGAGACGCCCGGCCATAACGGAGAAGTTGGCAACCGCACCGCCGAGGAAAGCCCCGGTGGGTAACAGGTCCCAAAGCAGATCGCCGATGCCGAGTATCAGATGCCGTTCTTTCACTATGTTCTCCTGGTATGGTGCCAGCCGGGCGAGCGGCTGTTCTTCTTCCCTACTTCCCCGCTTTGCCGGTCCATCGGTAGATGGAGCAATCTTCAAACGGTCCGGCGGCGTACTCACCCTCCGGCTGATTGGTGAGGATACCGCGATCAGCGACGGTATCCGCGTGCGTACGGCGGACCTGCCCGGCGAAGAGTCGCGTGAAACCCTGCTGGCTTGCGAGGACGTGTTCCTGTTCATTATTGACGTAAAGGATGTCGAGCGGATCCTCGCGACCAGTTAAGCTGTGGCTCCATGCCTTGAGAAGACGGCGCAGGACCGGCGCTCCAAAGGGATTGAAGAGAAATACTACGCAAGGGCCGGGAGGAAGCGGAAACTCTTCCGCATCTTTGCAGACGATGCGCGTGGGAGCCTGAGCACGTCCGGCTGTCCGCCAGAGGGCCAGGTTTCGCCGTGCAATGCGGGCCAGGGTTGGATGCAGTTCTACTCCTACGACCTGACGGAAGCGATATTGAGAGGCCAGCAGGACGGCCCGTCCCATGCCCGCGCCAAGGTCAACAAAGGAGTAAGCATCGATGGGGGCTGCAGGGCTGCAGCGACGCCAGCGAACCAGCATGGATTGGAAGATGGAAGGAGCAACCGCGTAGTACGCAGTGGCATGTTGGTCATTGTGGTGCCCGGCAATGAGATGACGTCCGGCAACCAGACCACTTGTACGGACACCGAATTCGAGGTCGAATGGATGGCGGATATAGCCATCCTTGACTGCCAGCCCGGGAAGGAGGCGCCGCTTCTTTGACACCGGAGCGTCAACAGGCGCGACTCGCTTGGTAGTTCGAGCTTCCACGTTAGAAACCTTAGCACAAACAACAATCATGGAATTGGAGACACAGTGGACAAGTCCGGGTGGGTGACATTCCATTTTGCGCAGGCTTTACATGAGAAAGCTGCCTGACCTGCAGTATCCGTAGATGCCAGAGATAGGAATGTTTCCAGAGCTTTTGCATGTGGATTTGAGTTTTGCCAGTTGCTAAGCGGAAGGCTGTTGGGGTATTTTACTAACCAGTTAGTTAATTATGGCTCAACGCTCCACGACCGAACCCTCTGTTGACCGCTCCGCGGAGACGCGGACCCGCATCCTGGATGCCGCGCTGCGGGTCTTCAGTTCAGACGGGCTTGCTGGTGCTCGGACGGAACAGATAGCCGCAGCGGCTGGCGTTAACAAGGCTCTGCTCTACTACTACTTTGAGAGCAAAGAGAAGCTATACATAGCGGCCCTGGAAGCAGTGGCGGCACGCATACGGGATAGCTCGATGGCTGCCATGAAGCGCGAGGCGAGCCCCGGTGAACGGGTCCTTCGGACAGCACTCAACCATTTTGACCGGGTACTGACACAGAGAGATTTTCAAAGCCTTATGCAACAGGAGATGATTCGGCTGCACAAAGGCGAAGAAGGTGCCGTGCCGGTGCTGGTGAAGCAGGTCTTTGAGCCGTTGATGACAGCCTTTCGAGAGACGGTGCGAGAGGGAATCGAATCAGGCGAGTTGATCGATGCCGATCCACTGCAGTATCCGCTGGTGGCGCTGGGAGCAAATGTCTTCTACTTTGTAAGCGCTCCGGTGTGGGGCATGATTTTGCATTTTGATCCGTTTTCCCCGGAGGCACTGCAAGCACGTCGCTTGGCGCTGGTGGAGTTCTTAGGCAAAGCGATCTTTCAAGACCGGAGTCTGGGTGCAAAGTTGGCGGCAAAAGTACTTGACGATACCCCTATGCCGCCTGCAGGCGAATTCAAAAGAATCTGAGGTAATACAAGAGTGAACGCACGCAATCGAGTATTTATGATCCTTGGGATACTGACGGTGGGCTCGCTCATCTGGTATCTGGTGACCGCGCAACGCTCTGGCGACCTGCAATTGATTGGCACGGTGGACGCGAACGAAGTGGTGGTGAGTTCGAAGATTCCGGGACGGATACAATCGCTGACCGTGCAGGAAGGCGAACAGGTGAAAGCCGGACAGCTGATCGCGACCATTGAGAGCGATGACCTGGATGCGGCTCTGAAGGCCGCCCAGGCCAACGTGGCCGGGAACAAGTGGAAGGTGAGCGCGGCACAGGACACGGAGCGCCAAACGCAAGGCGAGACCAGCAACGCCACGATGGCTGCCGAGGCGCAATTGAAAGCAGCACAGTCCGCACTGGCACAGGCCGAGGCAAATCTTGCTCACCAGAAGTCGGATACCACACGCACTGTGGCGCTGGCGGCCCAGGGGATTTCAAGCGCGCAGGCGAGGGACGAAGCAGAAGCCAGCCTGCAGGCCTCGGAAGCGGCCGTAAATGTGGCGCAGAGCAACGTGGCAGCGGCACAAGCTGCGCTGCAACAGGCAAAGGCACACGAGATTCTGGCCAATGTATCCGCGCGGTCCGTGGATCAGTCTCGCGAGTCGGTTGCGAATGCTACGGCACTGGCAGCGCAGGCACAGGTGCAAAAAGACTATGCGCAGGTGTTGGCACCTATCAGCGGAACCATCAGCGTATGGGCTGCCAGGCAAGGGGAAGTGGTGGCCATGTCCTCGGCGATTGTAACCATCGTGGACCTTACACAGACCTGGGTATATGCACCGCTTCCTGAGACGCAGGCCGACAGCGTTCAACTGGGCGACAGCCTGCGCGTGGTGATGCCAAGCGGCGCAAGCGTGCAGGGCAAGGTGATTGCAAAGCTGGCAGTGGCAGACTTTGCCACACAGCGTGACGTGAATACGCGCAAGCGGGATATCAAGACAATTCAATTGAAGCTGCTGATCCCGAATCCCAATGAGCAGTTTGTTCCGGGGATGACGGCCGAGGTATATATCCCTCAAGCAAAGTTGGTGAAGCAGTGAGCGCGGTTGAAGCCAACAAGGAAAACCGCCAGGTGAGTGGGACGGAGCGGAAGGCTGCGCTTGAAGGTAGGCCGTCGGCGATCGCTGTCGAGAATATCGTCAAGCGCTATGGGGACTTTGAAGCAGTCAAGGGCGTGACCTTCAGCGTGGCCGAGGGGGAGATTTTTGGGCTGCTTGGCCCGAATGGCGCAGGCAAGAGTACGCTGATCCGGATGATGACGACTCTCATTCCCGTCACTTCCGGAAAGGCGGTAGTCGCGGGCTTTGACGTAAGTAAAGACCCGGACAATGTGCGGCGACGAATCGGGGTCATTCCACAAGCGCTTACGAGCGATCCTGACCTGACGGTCGAAGAGAACCTGAGCATTTACGCTAAGCTTTACAGCGTTCCAAAGGCTGAGCGGCAAAGGAATATTGAAGAAGTGCTCACTGCCGTGGACCTGGTGAAGTGGCGCGGCGCCGAGGTAAAGACACTCTCAGGCGGCATGCGCCGCAGAGTAGAGATCGCGCGCGGGCTGGTGCACAATCCGCACATCTTCTTTCTTGACGAACCAACAACGGGCCTTGATCCTGTGTCGCGCATTGCGGTGTGGGAGATGCTGAATCATCTGAAGACTACGCGCAACCTCACCATGCTTCTGACGACACACTACATGGAAGAAGCAGATAAGCTTTGCGATCGCATTGCGATTGTGGACCATGGCACTCTGGTGGCGCTGGGCACACCCATCGAACTGAAGAACAGCGTAGCGGGCGCGAACGTGGTGGAGGTGCACTTTGACCGCGAAACGGATGCGTGGCGCGAACGGCTGGAGAGGCTGGATGGAGTAACCAGCGTGCAGCCAGAGAGTGCGGGATTTTACCGCGTAATTACAAAGTCGGGATCAAAGACGACGATGCAGATTGTAGAGTTGGCGCAGCAACTGGGCGAGACCTTGACCTCGTTGAGTGTGCAGAATACGACGCTGGACGACGTGTTTGTCCATTACACGGGGCGCGCATTGCGGGATGAGCAGGTGAAGGGTACGTGGGCCATGCCACAGCGGCCAGGGATGCAGCCATGAACAGAATGATGGCGATTGTGGAACGCGAGATGCGGAAGTTCTTCCGCTCGCCGATGTTGATGATCATGTCCATGATGCTGCCGCTGGTGCAGTTGGTGATTCTGGGCAACGCGTTTGGCGGCAAGATCACCGGGGCGCGGATGGGCGTGGTGGATTACGATCACGGGCCGGAGTCCCTGCGTGTGCGCGAGGCGTTCAACTCGATTGCGGCCAACATCAAGACGTTTAAAACTACGAACTATGACGACGAGATGGCCGCGCGCGACGACGTGCGCACGGGCAAGCTGGATGCGCTGGTGGTGATTCCGGCGCAGTATTCGCGGCGGGTTGCGGCAAAAGAGAAGCCGCGGCTGGGGTTGGTGGTGGACAACTCGGATCAGTTCACATCGAGCGGAGTAGAAGGCGAGATGCAGGCGCTTGTCGATGGGCTGAACAGAGCGATTGTGCAGCCGCGTGTCAAGAACGATCAGGAACTGGAGATTGTAGAGCTGTACCCCTACATTGCGTACATGAAGTACCTGCTGTCGGGCGCAATTTCACTGGCGATGTTTGTATCCGTGATGATTGGCGGCGGCATGTTGTACATCGACGACAAGGCGCGCGGAGTACATGAGGGTTACCTGGCTACACCGATCACGCGGCTTGAGTTGGTGATGGGGCTCAATCTGGCGGGCGCCATGAAAGCAGTGCTTTCGGGCATCTCGATTACGGTGATTGGGTCGTTGCTGGCCGGGCTGGGCGTTATCTTCCACCCAATGCAGGATCTCGAACTGCTGTGCGTAATTGTAGGAACAGCGCTGGCCTTCAATGGAATGATGTTCCTGATCATGGTTCGGGTGGACGATCCGCTGGTACCGCGCGCCATGTTCGGCATCATGAATACTCTGCTGTACTTCCCCTCGGGAGCAGTTTATCCAATTGCTGCGTTTCCCAAGTGGCTGCGGGCAATCTCAGTCGTCGACCCATTCACGTACGCAGTCCATGCGTTCAAGTCGGTGTTGCTGAAGGACGGCGGTTTTGTGGCCATCCAATTCGATCTGCTCTTCCTGTTTGCGTTTGGAATCGGAACTCTGCTGCTGGCAACGCCGCTATTTAAGAGGACGCTGTAAGAGCCGCTAATAGCTGATAGCACCATTGCCTTAGTGGCCCTGGCTGGTTCGATATGGACAGACGAGCTGACGGCCGCGAGCTGGTATTTGCTTTTACGCAAAGTAATTAATGTTGCGGGCGAGGCCGTCTTCGGTGGGTACAAAGGTGCGTGGTGCCTCCGTGTCGGCATCGAGCACTTCTTCGTCAGACTCTTCAGCTCCAGCACCTTTTTTCTTTGCGCCGGAGTAGGTGTCGTCGCCGGGCTTGGCTGTTGCGTCGATATCGAAGATTGCAGTAAGGGCACTCTCAGCCGGCGGAGTCTTCACGGTCGGCATTACGCGAATTCCAATGATTGGGCTGATTTCCATCTCCCCTCCTCTTTTCAGATTGTCGCTTGAGTCTGCTCCCTTGCTATTGCTTATCGGCCCGGGGTTTTGATTCTTTAATCTTCTGACGGCACTTTTGTACCGTCTTGATACACTTCTATAGATGCAGGCTGCGTGAGATTGGCTGGATGCAGCGGTGGAGGTTTGGGCAGTCCCCCTGTCCCGAGCGCTTAAATGCATTTATTAATCCTGTACCGGAAGCTGTCTTTGGGTAGCACCGGATCGCGCTGTAACATTCTGGGGGACATATAGATGCCTGGCGAAAACGAGATCGACTATAAATTTCTGGCCGAGCAAAGCGTGGATGTGATCTGCCTGTCCGGTTTTGACCGCGTAGTTCGCTATATCTCGCCTTCCTGCTTCCATCTTCTGGGTTATACGCCAGAGGAACTGATAGGCAAGGGTCCTGAAGCCTACATCCTCGCCGACGATATGCCCTTGCTGGTTCCTGCGCGTGAGCGGATTCTTGCCTCCAGGACGCAATGCGACATCACAACTCTGAGGATGAAGAGGAAGGATGGATCCATTGTCTGGGTTGAGATCAATGTGCGACTGGTTCGCGATGCTGTAACCAATGAACCGTCTCAGCACGTCATCGTGATGCGCGATGTAACGGAGAGCAAAAAACTGGTGGACCGGCTCTCGGCGCTGGCTCTGTTTGACAGCCTGACGAATTTGGCCAATCGCAGGGCGTTCGACGCGGTGCTTGATCGGGAGTGGAAACGCACACTGCGCGCAGGGTCGCAACTGTCGATTGTGCTTGTGGACATTGACCACTTCAAACAGTTCAACGACCTGTATGGGCATGTAGCCGGGGACGAAACACTGCGCACTGTTGCAGATGCTCTGACCAGCGCGGTCCGTGCCACGGACACTATTTCGCGCTATGGCGGAGACGAAATGGCAGTGATTCTGCCGGATACCGACAGCGCAGGAGCAATGAGGGTATCTGAGGAGGTGCGCGCAGGCGTTGAAGCACTCCAACTGCTTCATGCCGCAAACGGAGAGTGTGGCGGCCATGTGACGGTGAGCGTAGGGGCAGCCACCGCGTTTGCACGTCAGGGAGGGACCGCCACCATTGCGGAAAGCCTGATTTTATAAGCGGATGGCGCACTCTACCGGGCAAAGCACGCAGGACGAAACCGTGTAGCCTCCTCAGTGCTCATTGCCGCGCAAGAGACGAATGAGACTGCGGCCGACACGCGATTCCTGTCTTGACAGTGCCGGAGTTGCTACACTGAGGCCATGCAGGATGAGACCGAGTTCCGGCGCGCCGCAGAGGCAGCCATTGAGAATCTGAAGCAGCACCTTTTCACACTGGAAGAAGCAGACGACGCCGGGTTTGAGGTGGAGGAACAGAACGGGGTTTTGAATGTTTTGTTTGAGATGCCACCGGGCAAGTTTGTGATTACGCCCAATGCGCCGGTGCAGCAGATATGGATCTCTGCCTTGTCTACAAGCTTCAAGCTGGACTTTGATGCGACCCAGGCTCAGTTCGTGCTACCCCGCACGGGCGAGGCGCTGATTGGACTTGTGGATAGGCTGATTGGGGAGCATCTGGCGCGTTAGCTGACTCACATTCATTTTCCACAAACGACTATAAGCAAAAAAGCCCGGCGCGAACGCCGGGCTTATTGCTGCTTTGTAGATTTGAATTTCAGACTACGGCAAAGAGTAGACAACCTTCAGAGCCGCATCTGCAACGGTCTTGGGGAGCGGAGCATAGGAGAGGGACGGTGCTTCGCTTTCGCCTGAAGTGAGAATCCAGTTCAACATGTCCTTGAGCACCTTCTCATTGGCCGCGTTTGTGGGATGAGTCGGAATCAGGAGCCATGTGAAGCTGGCGATTGGGTAGGAGGTTGCGCCGGGAGCGTTGGTGATGGAGACGCGGAAGTCGGCAGGCATTTTGACGGCGGCCGCGGCTGCGGTAACACCCTCAATGGAGCCCTTGACCCATGCGCCGGAGGCGTTCCGGATGGAGCCGTAGCTGATCTTGTTCTGGAGCGCATAGATCAGTTCCACGTAGCCAATGGCACCGGGAAGTTGACGAACGTAGCCTGCAACACCTTCGTTGCCCTTGCCGCCAACGCCCGTGGGCCAGTTAGGAGCAGTACCAGCGCCCACGGAACTCTTCCATTCCGGGCTCACCTTGCTGAGGTAGTCGGTCCAGATGAAGCTGGTGCCGCTGCCATCCGAACGGTGAACAACAATGATCTTCTGATCAACCAGCTTTACGCCCGGGTTATCCTTGGCGATTGCCGGATCAGACCAGGAAACGATCTTGCCGAGGTAGATATTTGCCAACGTCTCCGGGCTGAAGCGGAGATCGCTTACGCCGGGAACGTTGAAGACAGGAACCACAGCACCGAGAACGCTGGGGATGTGAACCAGCTTGATCTTGGAAGCTGCGAGAGCATCGTCTGCCATGGGCATATCGGATGCGCCAAAGTCTACTGTGCCAGTGGTGACCTGCTTGATACCGCCACCGGAACCAATGGACTGATAATTGACTTCGACGCCAGGGTGGGCCGCGCTGTACTCACTGAACCACTTGGAGTACATGGGATAAGGAAAAGTGGCACCTGCCCCGGTCAACTTCTGAGCCTGAGCGGTGCTCAGGACGAGCAAGAACAACGCAACGGCAACGAACGTCTTTTTCACTGTACGCTCCTTCAAATTTTACTGCCGTGTCCCATTGTCTACAGGGAATGTTACGGGGATTTGAATTCGCGCAATTTTGAGTGAAATTAACTGATTGAGTCTGCCTCGGGCAGGGAGGGCTGGACGAGCGGGAGCGTAAAGTGGAACGACGCACCGGCACCCAGTTCGCTTTCAGCCCAGATGCGACCACCATGTGCCAGCACAATATGCTTGACGATGGCCAGGCCAAGGCCAGTGCCTCCGGACTCGCGGGAGCGAGCTTTATCAACGCGATAGAAGCGCTCAAAGATGCGATCCAGATGCTCGGAAGCAATGCCCGGACCAAAGTCTTCCACTACAAATTCGACTTCCGCACCCAGGGAACGCGCGCCCAGGCGTATGTGTTTGGTGTCTTTGGCATATTTCAATGCGTTCTCAATCAAATTGCCGAAGACCTGATTCATGGCATCCGGATCGGCCATTACGAGATCATTGGGCGCGCCGGTGGATTGTAGTTTTACGCCGGAATCGACCACGATGCCGCCGAGCGACTGAACAGCATCTTTGACCAGCAGGCTGGCGCGGATAGGCTGCATGGTGAGCTTGTAGTCAGGACTCTCCACGCTGGCCAGTGCGAGCAAATCTTCCGTGAGGCGATTCATACGCGAAGCACTCTTAAGGATGATTTCCAGAAACTCGCGTGTGGTTTCAGGCTTGCTGGAAGGATGGTCGAGCAGTGTTTCAACGTATCCCTGGATGGAGGTGAGGGGTGTGCGCAGTTCGTGGCTCACGTTGGCTACAAACTCACGGCGCGATGTATGCGCAGCTTCAATGGAGGTGACGTCATGGAGCACGACTACTGCACCGCCAGAAGGCAACGGCGCCGCACTGATCTCAAACACACGACCGGGTGCCAGAGAACCGGCACGGCCAAAACAGATTTCACGGCGGTCGAGAGCGCCGCGAACGCAGTCCAGCAGCTCAGGGTCGCGAATGGACTGCACCAGGGAACGTCCTACGCGAATCTCCCGGCCTGCGATGCGCTGCATGACGGCGTTGGACCAGCGGACCTGCCCTTCCGGGGTGAGGGCGACGACTGCTTCCTGCATGGCATCGAGCATGGCGGCAAGTTCATGTCGTCCGCTTTCAAGCTCTGCAAAATCAGAGTCCAGCCGCTCAGCGGTACGATTCAATGCCGCTTCCATGGCAGAAAATTCATCGGCGGCGCCTGCCGTGTAGAGCCGCGCGCTGAGTTCTCCTTCCGCCAAGCGGCTTGCGAAGGCAATCACATGTTCGATACGCACGGCGATCTTGCCTGCCAGCCATGCAGAGAGTGGCAGGGCAATGGCGAATGCGATAAGCGCGGACCAAAGCACTTCGCGGCCCAGCGTGTGCAGTGAATTTTCGGCAGAGGACTCGATAAAACGGTGAAAGACATACACCATGACTACTGTGTAGAAGACCAGCAGCAGAACGAACATACCGAGCAATTTTACAAAGACCTTGGAGGTCATAGGAGGTTACGGCTCATTCGCCCTTTGGCAGCTCAAAGCGATAGCCTGCGCCGCGCACAGTCTTAAGATAACGCGGATCTTCCGGGTCGATTTCGATTTTCTCACGGATGCGTCGCACATACACGTCTACGGATCGCGGGGTAACAAAGCGGGCGTCACCCCAGACAGCGTCAAGCAGGTGATCGCGGCTGAAGACGCGGCCCGGATGGCGGGCAAGATAGTCAAGCAGTCGGAACTCGGTTGCCGTGGTGGTGGTGAGTTCTCCACGAACCTTGAGTTGCATGGCGCTGGCATCGATGATGACATCTTCAAAGCTGATGACGGTCGCCGAGCCGGGTCGTTCAAAGCGCCGCAGAACAGCTTTAACTCTGGCAACGAGTTCGCGCGTTGAAAATGGCTTGGTGATGTAGTCGTCGGCGCCCAGTTCCAGGCCCAACACGCGGTCGTTTTCACTGGCGCGCGCTGTCAAAAAGATGATGGGCACGGTCGACAGGCCGTTGTGGTTGCGCAGGCGGCGGCATACATCCAGCCCGTCGCCGCCTGGAACCATTATGTCGAGCAGGAACAGCGCCGGGAGGTGGCGCTCGGCATCAGGAATCAGATTGACAGGGGTGTGAAAGATACGAGTCTCAAAGCCTGCTGCTTCCAGGTTAAGCTGCACCAGACGCGCAATATCAGTATCGTCTTCCAGAACGAATATCGGTTGGCTCAAGCGGATCAACCCTCGCCCTGCGGTCATTGAATAGCGACTTGCGAAGACCTCAGGAGTCACTCTCAGAGTACTGCAAACAGGTGAAGAGATTGCAAATGTTTGATGAATTTGGTCGAGACGCCCGACCGAGTTACTCCAGGATTTCACTTGACTGCCTACTTGCATGTCTGCCAAACTCCGGTAACTAATAGCCGTAGCGCAGTCCGCCTGATTCCCCATCGGGTTGCACCAGTTCCCTCCCCTGGGCCTGGGGTTGAATCTAAGCCTGTGTTACGGCAACAGCAGAGCTGAGACACAAAGCTGACTGCGGTCATTCAACAGAAGGACGTGGAGGAACGATGAAGAAGTATCTTGCAGAATCCGTGGGCACATTCATACTGGTGCTTTTTGGCTGTGGAACAGCGGTAGTTGCCGGGGATAAGGTGGGCATTGTCGGCATTGCCTTCGCCTTTGGGCTGGCGCTGATTGGTGCAGCGTATGGAATCGGTCCTATCTCCGGCTGCCACATTAACCCGGCAGTGAGCCTGGGCGTATTCGTAGCAGGTCGTATGACGGTGAAAGATATGCTGGGCTACTGGGTGGGGCAGTTTGTGGGTGCTATTGCTGGCGCATCCGTGCTGTCGGCCATTGTTGGCGGAGTTGCAGGCGGCTACAACCTGGCAGCGAGTGGGCTGGGGCAGAATGGATGGGGAGCAGGGTACCAGGGCGAATATAACCTTACCTCTGCCATCCTTTTTGAGTTTGTGGCCACGCTCATCTTTGTGATCGTGATTCTCGGTTCGACACAGAAGAGCGCACCCTCAGGATTTGCCGGACTGGCAATCGGCCTGACCCTGGTAGTGATTCACATCTTCGGCATTCACATTACGGGCGTGAGCGTGAATCCGGCGCGCAGCCTTGGGCCGGCGTTGTTTGTTGGCGGAAAGGCGCTGTCGCAGGTATGGCTGTTCTTGCTGGTTCCGAGCATTGGCGGCCTTACGGCGGGGCTACTGTTCCGCACCAAATCACTCGAAGTGGAATAGCTAATAACGAGCAGAAAACAAGGGAGCAGCCGTGATGGCTGCTCCCTACTCTTTGGGTCAATCAGTGCGTGCTATACGGTCGCAATGAAACGCAGTCGCATGTAATCGGCCGTCCAGTTCCCTTCTTCATCGCGCAGCACGGGAGCGAGCAGTTCCACTGTCTCATGCACCACACTCTCCTGCATTGACTCCGGCAGCGACTCAAGCACACCACGACGAAATGTCTTGAACCACCCCACCATTCCTTCTTCTCCAAGAGGCGTGGGGCGAGGAATGAGAGCGATGCGGGCAACGTGAAACCCATGACGCTGCAGCCGATGCTCATAGGCCTTTGGAGTTGGATAGTAGTTGACGCCGTCTTCCTTGCCGGCAAAGCTATGGCGCGCCAGAACAGCCGTGAAGGCGGTAAGAATGGCGGCAATGTTACCGTGACCGCCAAACTCGGCCACAAAACGTCCGCCGGGCCGGAGCACGCGGCGCACTTCCTGCATCATTGCGTCGTGATCACGTACCCAGTGCAGGACCGCATTCGAAAACACGGCGTCGAAGCTGTGGTCCGTAAAGGGCAATGACTCCGCGTTGCCTTCCCGAGCGTCAGCACCAAGCGCTTTGGCAGCGGCTACCATCTGCGGAGAGGCATCTACACCTTTGACTTTCGCGCCCAGGGCCGCGATTCGCAAAGTCAGCTGGCCGTCTCCGCAGCCGAGGTCGAGAATATCCTCACCCGGTTGCGCCGCGAGCCACTCCAAAACGCCGTCCGCCATGCCGTGGACAAATGCGCCGCGCTGCGCATAAGCCTGAGGATCCCAACTCTGTGCCAATGTTGTCTCCGAAGTCTCGTAATTGATTACGAGTTAGATGGACTGTACGGGAATCAGCGTAAGGTCATCGACCAGGCCAACTTCCTTTTGTACGAAGGGCTCGCCGTACTTGACGCCAGCCAGCAGGCCATAGTGACGCGCCTCGGCCAAAGTGCGCTCGCGAATCTCTTCTTCTGGTACAAAAAGCCCGCCTCCAGTTGCCTGATTCGCATATTGCGAGCGATAAGCCATCAGGGACGAGAGACGCTGCTCGATGAACGGGGAGATGTCTACGATAAAACTTGGCCGCACATCCGCATAAAGGCTGGCGTAGACGATTTTGAAGGGACGATGCGGCTCAGTTTCTGTTTCAACTTTCTTGAGTCCGGAGAGAAAGCATGCCTCATAGCCAAGCGAGGCCACAATGGCATGATCCGGGTGCCTTGCCTGCCAGTAGGGCAAAATAACCACGCGCGGCTTCAACAGGCGCAGCACACGGACGATCTCCATGCGGTTGGGAAGTGTATTTTCGATGGCTCCATCTGGGAAGCTGAGCGCCTGGCGCCATCCGACTCCAAGAATCCTGGCAGCTTCTGCTGCCTCCTGCGCGCGTTCTTCCGCACTACCGCGGGTGCCTGCCTCGCCCTGGGTCAGATCGAGGATGGCAGTGCGCAGGCCGCGCGCAGCCATGCGCAGCAGAGTTCCTCCGCAGGTCTGTTCCACGTCGTCGCGGTGCGCGGCGATGGCCAGAACATCAGCACGATAGTCGGCAGCTTGGGCAGCCATCTTAGTTAGTAAACTGTGTTGTTGGAGTCCGTGATCGCGTCCATGTAGGCCACATCCCACGCCGTGCCGGTGACGGTCACAAACTGATTATTCAGCGTGGTGCCATTCACGGTGGAGTAGATATAAACCTGTCCACCCTCAGCCGCGTAGAGCTTATGGAGTCCGGTAACGGCGGCAATGCCTGTGGCATCGCCGATGTAGGGCTCAACCATCGTAACCGCGCTCTTCGAGGTGTTGTACATGGTCAGGCAGCCAACCGAAAGGCCCGTGGCACTGCGAAGGCCGTTGGTGCAGCCCGTCATCGCGATCCAAAGCGTGTTGTCGTCGCCCTCGATCATGCGAGTAGAGGCACCGGGCAAACCGTCGCCAATCTGCGTTGTGCTGGTCACCGCTAACGAACTCAGATTGACCACGCTCAGGTTTCCGCCATAATAGGTTTGGCCGGAGACAACCTGAGGCTTTTGACCAACGACGTACATGGTGCTGTTGTTGACGAGGCCGTTGCTGGCTCCGCCGGGAACGAGAATCTTCTTGATGGCGTTGGTCGCAGAGTTGACGCAGGGCGAACTGTTGCAGGGCAGCAGTCCGGACTGAAGGCTCTGGGCAAAGAGCAGCGGCGAGATTGGAATATAGGAGATGGAGGATGCCGACCCGCCACATTCAGGTCCGCAATTGAGCACATAAGCAGTGCTGCCATCCACGGAATAGAGCGCCTTGACGGGACGATCAAATACCAGCGGTGCACCGTAGTAGTTGCCAGTGCTGTCAACGGAGTCAGGACTCTGCATCTGGAAGAGGCACCAGGAGGGTCCGCTCTGTGGTTCACAATCGACAGCCGCCTTGGGCCAGGTGCCAGGGCCACCGGAATAGGCAAAGGATTGTGCCGAGCTGAGTTGGCGCGGGTAGTATGCGTAGTTCGAGTTCTGGACAAAAGCCAGCGCCATGGTGCCGCCCGGATTCGTGCTGACACGATATACGCCTGGCAGGCTGAGAGTAATCGAAGCTCCCGTGGATACGCTGGCAACCGTAAACAGGTGGGCTGCCTGATTCGCCGCAAATACCCACGCCTGATTGCGCGTCATGAAGATGCTGGAAGAGGGCCCCGGAAGGCCGGATACAGTCACACCGCCAGTGGACTCCGTCTGATAGTTTGCAAGCGAGAGCGTACCGTCAGCGGAGTAGATGGCCGCGCGCTGCTCTTCCGGGAAGCTCTGAATGGAGACAGGGAGACCGCCGCCGTAGGAACCCAGCTGGAAGGATGCAGGATCGCCGTTGTATGCGCTCCGTTCGTCATAGTAGGCATCTACGATCTCAAGTTCGCCCTTGTTAAATACGCTGGGATTCTGAACGGCGATCAAGACCCGGTTGACGAGTTTGCTGGGCGGAAGGGCCCGGCCATCGAAATAAGTGGTGCGGCCGCAACCGGCCAGCACGGCTGCGGCCACCAGGGCGGCGGCGGTGCTTATCCAAAGACTGCTCTTCTTCAAAATCCCTTACCTCGATCGAAAGCGCGGATAGAACCGTCGCAAATAAATCAACCATTTGTGCTGCAAAAGGACGGCGGAACGAACACTCCGGAAGCTCGAAAACTAATGAGCCGTGACCGGCTGTTTGCCCAAACTATGACTCCCGAAGTATAACAAAGCGCCCCGGCCTACGTGTTGCCTCTCCAGTGTCGCTTTCAGGACTCGACGGAGTCTTGCCGGTAGCCAGACCTTCCGTTGAGAACATTGCCATTCGGGCTTCCCCTAGCCGCCTTCCCGGGGTAGCCTGCTTTCCGACTCAATCCCCCGCTGCCAGGCACTTACAACATCCCTGGCAATGCGGTAGCATGACAACAGAATGACGCAATTTGCCCAGATTTTCTCAAGCCGCCCGATGTTAGCCGATGGCGCCATGGGCACAGTGCTTTATGCGCGCGGGGTCTTCATCAACCGCTGCATCGATGAACTCAATCTTTCTGATCCTGCGCTCATTCTCGGCGTGCATGAAGAGTACCTGCTGGCGGGCGCAGAGATTCTTGAGACCAATACCTTTGGCGCGAACCGCTTCCGGCTTACGCTCCACGGACTGGGAAGCAAGGTCCGCGAGATTAATGAAGCAGGAGCACGGCTGGCGCGCCAGGCAGTGGAGAATCTCAAGGCAAAGCAGGGTGGCGAGGCGTGGGTTGCCGGCTCCGTCGGCCCTCTGGGAGTTCGCCTGGAGCCGCTGGGAAAGACCGGTCTTGACGAGGCCCGGGCCGCCTTTGCCGAGCAGATTGAGGTATTGGCCGCAAGCGGCGTTGACCTGTTGATTGTGGAGACCATGCCCGCAATGAACGAGGCGCGCGAGGCACTGGCGGCGGCCAAGGCCGTGGCTCCGCAATTGCCCGTCGTCATTATGGTTACAGTGGACGACGAGGGCAACTGCCTCGACGGCTCCTCTCCTGCGCACGCCGCGGCATTGCTGACGGAGTGGGGTGCGAGCGCGGTGGGCGTGAACTGCTCCACCGGCCCAACTACGGTTCTGACAGCGGTGGAAGTCATGCGCGGCGCAACGGCGCTGCCCATGGCGGCCATGCCGAATGCGGGACTTCCGCGCGCAGTGGAAGGGCGAAACATCTATCTTTGCTCGCCGGAGTACATGGCCAGCTTTGCGCGCAAGGCCATAGCCGCTGGCGTTCAGATTGTGGGTGGTTGCTGCGGTACCACGCCCAACCATATACGCGCCATGCGGGCCGCCATGCGGGCGCTTGATGAGCAGCCGGCTGTTGAAGTCCCAGGTGTCAGCCCCGTAATCACCAGCGAGATGCCACCCGCTCCACTGAGCAAGCGGTCGCGGCTAGGATCGCTGATCGCAGACGGCAAGTTTGTAACCATGGTGGAGGTCATTCCGCCCAAGGGCGTTGATTGCTCCAGGGAGATTGAGGGCGCCGCCATGCTGTCACAGCTGGGCGTTCATGCCATCAATGTTCCCGATTCGCCGCGCGCCTCGGCACGCATGAGCGCTACCAGCCTTTGCATACAGATTCAGCAGCACAACGGAATCGAGACCATTCTCGATTACACCTGCCGCAACAGGAATATTCTTTCCATTCAGTCGGATCTGCTGGGCGCTTCATCCATTGGCCTGCGCAACATTGTCTGCGTAACCGGCGATCTACCCAAGGTTGGAAATTATCCGGATGCAACATCGGTTCATGACGTGGATTCCATCGGGCTGGTGAACATTGTGCAGCGCCTGAATCACGGCCTCGACATCGGTTCTAATTCCATTGGCGCAAGCACCAACTTCACCATTGGAGTGGCGGCCAACCCGGGTGTTGGAGACATTGAGAATGAGGTACGGCGCTTTGCCTACAAGGTAGAGGCGGGTGCTGAATATGCCATTACGCAGCCGGTCTTCGATCTGCGCCTGCTGGAGAATTTTCTTGAGCGCATCAAGGACCACCGGATTCCCATCATCGCGGGCATCTGGCCGCTCACCAGCCTGCGCAATGCTGAGTTCCTGAAAAATGATCTGCGCGTGTCTATGCCGGAAGAGATTATGCTGCGTATGGCTCAGGCTGAAACTCCTGAGGCAGCAACAGAAGAGGGCATCAAGATTGCCCAGGAGATGCTGGCCGCCGTTAAACCCTACGTGCAGGGCGTACAGGTGAGCGCTCCCTTTGGCCGCTTTGACGTTGCAGCGGAAGTAATTGCCAGCCTGCTGGCACCGGCCCGGAAGATTGCGGAGTAACGACTATGCCCACGTTTGAAGAGTCGCTCAAGAAACTGGAAACGATCGTCGAGAAGCTGGAAAAGGGCGATCTGGCGCTCGAAGAGTCGCTGAAACTGTTTGAAGAGGGCGTGGGTCTTTCTGGCGCGTGCAAGCAGGAGTTGGACGCCGCCGAGGGCAAGGTGGAGATGCTGGTAAAGCAGCGGGATGGCTCGCTCAAGCCAGAGCCCTTTCTGACGGAAAAGCCGTTTTAAGAAGAGCGGGTTTCTGGACTTGAAGAGCATTGCAACTCGCCTCCGGCCACAATTCTGAAATTTCTCTAATGTGAACTACGCGCGAACGGGTCCGTGTTTGCTGCCTCTCTGGTGCATCTCACCCGCGATTCAGCGAGTGCGCTCTGCATATCTGAAGGGGGCGCGCCTTGCCGAACAATATTCGAATTCATCCGGCTTACGCTGAAAGATTTCGCTGCATCGGTTCGTCTTGTGAAGACACATGCTGCAAGGGATGGACCGTCCCCATCGATCAGAAAACCTGGGACAAATATCAGGCGCTACCGCAGGGTCCGTTGCGCGTACTTGTGAACTCAAACATTGTCCGCAGTACAGAAAATGAGGTGGCGGCAATGGGCTCCGACAGCTCTCCATTTTTTGCGACGATCCGAATGGATGAAACTGGCGAGTGCCCGCTGCTGACGAAAGAAAAGCTGTGCCGGATCCAGTGCGAAGCGGGCCCGGATTTCTTATCGCATACCTGCGCCACGTATCCACGCGTTTTATCTCCGCTGGGCGCTTATGGGGAAGCGGCACTAACGCTTTCCTGCCCTGAGGCTGTGCGTCTTTTACTCTTCACCGCGGATCTTCCCCTGCGCGTGGAGATACCGGAAGCGGAGGAAGCAGGCACCGATGAAAGCATTAGCACTGGCTCGCTGTTGGCCAGCTTCTGGCCGATTCGGGCCGTAGCACTGAGGCTGATACGGAATCGGTCGTATCCACTTTGGCAGCGGATTTTTCTGCTGGAGCTGCTTTGTCGGCGCATCGACTCGATTGCGCGCGGAGAACTGAAGCAGAGCTACTCCGGATTCCTGAGCGGGTTTGAGACGGTGGTTGAGGCGGGGTCGTTGCGCGAGCCGATGGCATCACTTCCGGTAGACAGAAAGGCGCAGCTGGACATCGTACTGCGATTGGCCGGACTGATGCTGCGCAAGTCGGTAGTGACTCCGCGATTCGCGGAATGTGCTCAGGCTTTCACGTCCGGTATCGGCAACGGACCGGGCGCGACCCTCGATAGCCTGGCGGCGCATTACGCGTGGGCCCATGATCGCTATTACGCACCGTTCTTTGACCGCAGGCCGCACATCATGGAGAACCTTCTGATCAACATGCTCTTCCGTTACCAATTTCCATTTGGAAGAGACGTGATGCGGAACGGAGGACGGCCTCAGCTGGCGCGCGAGTCAGCGCTTCTGGTAGCGCAGTTTGCGCTCATGCGTGGGCTGCTGATTGGTGTTGCCGGGCACCACGGCACTGCATTCTCTGAGGCGCATATTGTGCAAACAGTACAGGCCGCATCCAAACATTTTGAACACCACGCCGAGTTTTTAAACCTGGCGCATGAGTTACTGAAAGAGAGCGGGATGGACGGAGCGCGAGGGCTGGCGATTCTGCTCAGGAATGTGGACACGGAAAGCAGAATCAGCGTGTCCGCCCCGATATTTCAGGGCGGATTGCCCCTTCCACTCGCGAACGCATCCACTCCGAGTCAGTCAATCAGCCTTTGAGCCTGAGCCGCATCCAGGCAGACATCTCCGGCGAAATCTTCTCGACGTTATGCAGTTGAAAGTTGGGCTTCTCACCCGGAATCACCGCATCGCGTTCCGCGATCATGACCGAGGCGTCCAGATGATCGCGCACATAGCGGAAGGATGTCTTGGGCGCGGTATCACTCACCACCGCCAGGCAGAGATCGGGCCTCAAGTGCTGAAGGATGCGATTCGACTCGATGATCCAATTCCGCTGCGAATCGTAGGCTTTGAAGAGACGCTTCACCATTTCCGGCAGTTCTTCATCGCTTGCAGACACTAGCAGTGCCAGCTCTGCACCTGCGGCCAGGTAACGCGCGGTATCCGTTCCCTGCCCTGCCGTGGTCTCCTCGCAAATGGCTGCGTTGCCTGTGTGGGTGTGGCTGGTGATCTTGACGGCAGACCAATGAAACTCCGGCAGCGCGGTGATGAGGCCGCATACCAGAGCGGTCTTGCCCACGCCCTTACCGCTGCCGCCCACAACGAGAATCGCCATTGGCTAACGCCTATTCCTTGTCCTTGGCGGAACGCCCTGCTTTAGTAAGCCGCGTCAGAGTGGCTTGCTCGCGCAGTTCCTGCATCAACGGTCGAGCAGGTGTGCCCCAAAAGACAGTGCCCGGCTTCTGGCCCTTGTTGGTGATGGTCTTGTGCGGCAGTACGCCCGCCTGGCCGCCCATGATGACTCCGGGACCGACGTGCGAATGATCTCCCATGCCTACCTGCCCGGCGAGAATCGCTCCCTTGCCCACGGTGCAGGAGCCGGAGATGCCGGTGCCAGAGACGATGATCACGTCTTCGCCAATGTCGCAGTTGTGGCCAATGTGGACCAGGTTGTCAATTTTCGTTCCGCGGCGGATGCGGGTCTCGGCCAGCGCTCCGCGATCAATGGTGGAGTTGGCACCAATCTCCACGTCATCTTCAAGCACGAGTGTTCCCTGCTGCGGAAACTGGGTGTACGCGCCGGTGGTTGAGTCGCGCACGTAGCCGAAGCCATCCGCACCGAGTACAGCGCCAGCATGAACCACGACGCGATTGCCCAGCGTGACTCCGGGATAGAGGACTGCTCGCGGATAGATGCGGCAGTTCTCGCCAATGCGAACGCCCTCGCCAATTACTGCGCCAGCGCCAATGCGGCTGCCAGCGCCAATTGCCGCGCCGCTTCCAACCACTGCACAGGGACCGATGACGATGTCTTCGCCCAGCTTAACCTTTGCGCCAAGCACAGCAGTTTCGTGAACACCAGTTACCAGCCGATCCGTCTTGAGCAGCCTGGCCGCACGCGCAAACCACAGGCGCGGCTGATTCGCTTCAATCACCGCGATGGTTGGGTTGGCAGAGTAGTCCGCGAGGCAACCCGCCTTGAGTACCACGGCACCGGCTTTGCCAGCGAGGGCTTCTACTGCAGCAGTAGTGTCTTCTGCAAAGACCAGATCGGTTGCTGTCGCAGATTCCGACGCGTCCACACCGATGACCGCGCTATCGGGTTCGCCCTGCGCCAGAGTGCCGCCCAGTGCCTCAATCAGTTCGCCTAACGTCATTGCATCTCCCTCAGCAGACCAGCACTCAATACAGCCCCGGCTCACCAGCGGGCCGCGTCTTCCAGCGGCGGTGAACCCACAGCCACTGGTCAGGATAGCGCCGAATCCAGGACTCTATCGCACTGGTGCAGCGCTGCGTGCCTTCTACGATATCCGCGCTGACGTCTTCCGTGTGCGGAATCTCAATCTCCGGGCCGAAGCGCAGAACGTACTTCTGCTCCGCAGCCTCCCAGAACATGAATCCCGGCAACACGGCCGCACCAGTCTTGCGGGCAATATGGGCCAGGCCCGTGGCGGTGCACGCATCCATACCGAAGAACTTTACGAACGCGCCCTGCGGCGGGGTCATGTTGGTGTCCATCAGGATGCCGACCGTCTTCCCCGCCCGCATGGAGGTGAGCAGGCCACGGCCAAAATCGTCCTTATGCAATACGAAGTTGCCGTGCAGACAGCGGATGCCGTTCACAAAGGCATCAAGACGCCGGTTGTCTAGGCGGCGGATGACCATGCCCATGGGATGGCCCATCAGCGAGTGGTAAAAGCTCGAAAGCTCCCACGCGCCCAGATGACCTGTGACCACCAAAACGCCCTTGCCCCGCGCCTCGGCAGCCAGAAAGTGCTCCAGCCCCTCCGTGCGCAGCCAGTTGGCGGTGTTCTGCGGGGTGTAGCTCGACATGCGGGAGAACTCGACCATCTGCCGGGACAGGTTCCTGTAAACACCGCGCAAAATGGCCTTCCTGGCCTTGGGCGAAAGTTCCGGCATTGCCATCTGCAGGTTGCGCTCGCCAACACGGCGCAAGCGGCCCATAAGGTAATACATCAGCAGGAACAGGAGGCCGGCAAGCAGGCGCGCAACTCCGCGCGGCAGGCAGCCGAGGCCGCGCGCGATCACTACAACGAGCCAGTATTCCAAAGTCTGCTGCATGGTTGAAGGCAATAGACAGTTTAGCTGGCCGAGGGGACAATCGCGGAATCGCTGAATTTCAGGCAGTTGGCGACAAGCAAACCACACGCCTCATAAAAACAAACCGCTGGCCGCACCCAGTGCTACGGGCGCTGCCAGCGGCAATGATTTGGTCTTGGAGGCGAGTTACTGCTTCTTGGCATCTACGAACGCATGAGCCACGGTGCGGACAAATGCAACTGCGCCTTCCGGAACCGGCACGCTGCCCTTGAGAATCTTTTCAAAGTCGTGCGGGCCGCCGAGATAGAGTGCGGTGTCATCCGTATTCTGGCTCACGCTGGTGCCGTCCAGATCGATGCCGGCGAACAGGCCCTTGTTGCGCGAGTAGCTGAGCAGTTCAGCACTCATCTTCCAGTCTGTGGAAGCCTGCCCAGAGCGGCCTACGGGACCAGCCGCGGCGGAGGCATCGCCGCCGATTTTGAATTTGCTCTTGAGCAGATCCTGAAGGCCGCGATCATTCACAGCCACCAGCACCAGATCCGTGGACTGGCCGCCAATCTGGAATCCGAATGAGCCGCCAGCCATGCGAATAAATACCGGTGCGCTCCAACCGTGGCCGGTGCGGCAGGTGACCACGCCCTGTCCGTATTGCGCGCCAAAGACAAACGCGCCCTTGATCAGGCCAGGTACCACGGCCACGCAGGTGGCGGACTTGAGAATATTCAGGGGAATCGTCTTGTCCTGTGCGCCCATGATCTGGTCCAACACGACCTTGGCTGCGTCGATGCGGTTCTGCAGATTCTCTTTGGAGGAAGCCGCAAAAGCAGCCGGAGATAGCATGGCGCAAAGACTTAGAAAAGCAAGTGTCTTCTTCATATCCGTATCCTTTAGTCAGCGGGCTTTTACACCTGCGGTTAAGTAGCATCTTCCCTGGAATGTGTTTCCGGATGGCAGTGGTGTTCTGCCTGCGTATCCAGCAGCTATTGAGTTCAAGGAGCATTCAGCAGCCTACCTGAAACAGCCTACAACATAGATGCATGGACTGAGGCAAAGGTTAGTTGCAGGGTTGAACTACTATCCCTTGCGGCTCCAGGTATCAACAGCTTGCTATTTGATTCAATCCAACCGCTGCAACATGTAAGCAGAAGGGCACTGTGCTCTGGGAGGGGTAAGAACACTGGAATGTCCCGAGAACGGATTGAAAAATTTGGGGGGAGTACGCAAGGGAAGGAACGGGATTTGTACAGGGGAGGATGGTGCTCTACGCAGGATAAAAAAAGAGGAGTTCCCAGGCATCATGAAACATGCTGCCAGGGAACTCCTTTCCCCAGATCTGCGTTGTTTCTGAAGTCATCTTTGCGGAGAAGGCGATAGTGCGGCAAGAGTACTTAAGACCACTGTCATTAAGTAACCTATCTTGTTTACTATTTAACAAACAGAGCGATATTCAATTTCTGGTCTTGGAGACGGCCCTTGGCACCCTGAGAAATCAGTTCCCGACTCCGCGGAGAAATGGTGAGTTTTATTCGATTGTCCGCGCCTGTTTTTCGCATCAGTCTGCCAACATAGGACTTAACAGTGCGCTCCTCAATGCCAAGCTGTTCGGCGATCTCTCTGTTTGAGCGAGCCAACAGGATCAGTTCCAGCACCTGTCGTTCACGCAGTGTGAGTTGTGTGCCGATCTCAGGGCTTGGCTCTGGCAACTTCAGGAGCCGGTCAATGAGACGTGAGAGCAGACGGCGAGGTTCCCAGATAGAGCCAGAGGTAACCACTTCTATCGCCTGTCGGACTGTTTCCGGGCCGGCAGTGAGGTCAAGGTAACCTCTCGCCCCGGAAATAATGGAGTTCATGACCAGTTCATGATCGCCTTCCGGTCCAATGACGATGAGGCGTATATCTGGCCGGACACGGCGGATAGTGTCGAGCATCTCCAGGCCCGAGGGGGCATGGAGATCGATAACCATGTATTCGATCTCAGGATTTGCGAGCAGTTCGGGCGCGCTTGCAATGAGCGGAACGAATTGGGTATGACCCTGTCGCGCAGGTTGATCAAAGATGCTGGCAAGACCAGCCACACGTATCGGCTCGTCTGCTACCAATCCGATCCGGATAGGCTCTGTATTGGCACCGGCAAACAATGCAAAACTCCTGTCAGCAAAACACTCGGGAACACAGATGCGGCGCAGAATCGCGGTCTCCAATGGCCCCTGAAACTTATTTGAGCAACGATCTCTGACCGAAACGCAGACACAGACTACTTGAGCTTGGGAAGAACAATTCCCTGCTGATTTTGATATTTTCCCTTGCGATCAGCATAGCTGATTTCGCACGGTTCGTTTCCTTTGAAGAACAATATCTGGCATAGACCTTCGTTAGCGTAGATTCTGGCTGGCAGGGGGGTGGTGTTTGAGATTTCCAGGGTGACAAAACCCTCCCACTCCGGCTCAAAGGGCGTCACATTGACGATGATGCCGCAGCGGGCATATGTGGACTTGCCGACACAGATGGTGAGCACGTCCCTGGGAATACGAAAGTACTCGACGGAACGCGCCAGAGCGAACGAGTTGGGCGGAATGATGACGGATTCCGCCTGCACGGAGACAAAGGAACGCTCGTCAAAGGCCTTGGGGTCAATGATGGCGCTGTTTACGTTGGTAAATATCTTGAACTCGTCTGAGACACGCAGGTCGTATCCGAATGAGGAAAGGCCATAGGAAATGACCCCATCCGCGACTTGCTTTTCGTTAAACGGCTCAATCATCTTGTGCTGAATGGCCTGTTCCCTGATCCAACGGTCATTCTGAATGGACATGGCTCTCCTGTGAGGTGGCGGATGGATTCCGCGCAAGCACTAACACTTCAAGTTAATCCTAACGGACGATCCTGTTGATAGAGCGGGGCTTGTTGGAAGTTTTGCAAAGTGGAAAACCCGGCACACTGAGTCTGCGCCGGACTGGGTTTCAAAATTGAGGATTTTCCCACGGGAAAACACTCAAACTAACAGACTGTGGGAGTGTCGGGAAGGAAGGGACGAAGCGTCGTTCAGCCTGCCTGACGCCCGCCTGCGGGGGGTATCAGACAGATTCTCTACCCCTGAAAATCAGTTGGATCGGACAATCTGGTGTTCCATAATTCGAGCAAAATCTGTACTATGACCCAAGTAGGACGCAGTACGGTCAAGACCAGTTTTGCCAGTGAGGTTACCCCATTGATCAAGCAGGACATTGTCCATCAAGTGATCGAGCGCACGGGCCTGCCGCGCACCAAGGCGGAAGCCGCCGTGGATACGGTCTTCGAGGGCCTGAAACAGGCCTTGGCGGCCGGCGAGCGCATTGAACTGCGCGGATTTGGCGTATTCAGCGTCCGCGCCCGCAAAACCGGCATCGGACGCAATCCCCGCACCGGTACTGAAGTCAGCATTGCCCCCGGCAAGGCAGTACGATTCAAGCCGGGCAAGGAACTCCATTCCCTGGAAGCGGGCGACGCAGCCCAAAGCTAGGACAGCCGGGCAAACCGTCGGACGCCGAGCACGGCCAGGATGGTAGGGCTCTATCACTGAGAAGCCGGACCCGGTAACTCCGGCCGCTCCAGAATGAGAACGAAGAGGCGCCTGTTGCGTCCATTTTTCCGGGACTATTGCCTGCCAGCGATTCTGCTAGGAGCCAGCGTGGTAACCACCACGGCAAACGGCGCCCGTTTCATGCAGAATTTTCTGGATGGCATGCCTCCCGTGGTGAAGGACAGCGACCTGTGGCCTTGGCCTTGGCTTGCCGACCATCCGGACCTGTGGGTCACTGGCCTGGACTTCACGATTGCCCTGCTTGGCATCTTGCTGGTCCACGAGTTCGGGCATTACTTTGCCTGCAAAGCACATCGTATCAAGGCCACACTTCCCTGGGTGCTGCCAGCGCCTACCTTGAGCGGTACGGCTGGCGCAGTCATTCAGATCCGCTCCAGAATTCCCAGCAAGAACGCGCTCATGGATGTGGGTATCTATGGCCCGCTGGCAGGCTATATCGCCTCTGCCCTGGCGGTAGCTGTGGGATTCACACTGAGCGTGGTGGCACCTGCAGACCCGCCGGCTGCGATTGTCCGCTTTGGCAGCGAACCGCTCACCATCCGGCTGCTCCACGACCTGCTGCTGCAGTGGGACCCGCAGATTCCCCCCTTCGACCAGATCACGCCGCACCCAGTGCTGGTAGCGGGATGGATCGGCCTCTTCATCACATCTCTGAATCTGATTCCCGGCGGGCAATTGGACGGCGGACACGTGCTCTACTCCCTGTCTCCTAAACTGCACCGCTTCATGACCAATGTGCTTCCGTTCATTCTGTTTCTCATGGGCGCAGTCTTCTGGGTGGGTTGGATTCTGTGGGGCATCTTCCTGATGGTGCCAGCCATGCGGCACCCGAAAGTTCCGGCAAACACGGAGCTGACTGGGGGGCGCGCAATACTTGGCGTAATTGCACTGGCCATCTTTGCGCTTACCTTCACGCCGACACCGTTCTATAACAGTTCGCTGATGCACTTCCTGCACTTTGATCCGTTCACGGTGATGCACTAGGGAATGCGCTCTCAGTTCCCTCACCCAGCTACTTCTTCTTCCAGTCCGCGCCAGGGCGCGCCACGGCGTACATTTCTGCGCCAATTTGATCGAAGAGCCCCTGCCAATCCGAACCAACTACGTACAAGTCCATATGTGTTCGGTCGGGTAGATAGGTAAAGTGCGGTTCAGCACCCAGACGATTCAGCACGGCCTCGAATTTGTGTGCCGAGCCATCGAGATAAAAGGTGTCCGCAGTTCCCACAAACAGATGAATCCGTCCCTTGAGTATCCCCCCGCGCTGAGCCCAATTTGATTCGACAATGTGCGCCAGATCGTAGTGGTCGCGCCAGTATGCAACCACCTCAGGATGCACGGCTCCAGACTTGCGATCAAACATCTGCAGCGGCGCGCCGCTATTCCCTTTGGGAGAAAATACCCACTCTAGAGAAGTCATCTGTCCGCCATAAGGGCCGAGAACATCCTCAAGCCTGGCAAACTCCTCCATGGTGGCAATCACCTTGCCCTTGTCGCGAAAGATGGGGACCGCCGAGCCATCGGCACGGTGATACATGTTGGCTCCGGGAGCGTACAGATCGACGCCGGTGAAGTCATGGAAGTCACTGGGATCAGGGGATGTGGACCATGTTCCACCGAAGACATTGGGATAGTTGACCTGGAGTTGCAGCGTGGCCCAGCCGCCGCTGGAGTGACCGTTGAGCAGGCGGCCTGTGGGTCGGGCGTCCATGTGATATTTCAATTCGAGCCAGGGAATGAACTCCGTGGTGAGCGCGGCACCCCATGGTCCGTTGTTTGCCGAATCTGCAAACTCGTGGGTGCCCTCCGCGATGGACTCATCGAGCATGACCCAGATCATGGGCGGCATTTTCCCGTCTGCCATGCGACTGCGAATCGACAAGCCCGACAACAGTGCTCCATCGATATCGCCGCCGAATCCATGCGTCCAGTAGGCGGTGGGATAAGTGTCTGCCCGGTGTTCATCGTACCCCGGAGGCAGAATGACCCACGCCTTGATGCTGACCGGGTGACCCCAGAACCGGCTCAGCATGGGGCTCTGAAACTCCTCCAGCCTCGCCTCCTCGGGCTTAACCCTGGCCTTGGCAGTGGCAAGCATCGAAGCCATGCGCGGATTCATTTCAGGGTGATGGTCCAGCGTGATCACTGGCTCAGTGCCACTGCCAGGCGTCCACGACGAAAGTGTGACCACATTACTGATCCAGTCCTCGGGAACGCGCTCCTTGTAGTTATAAGTATGGTCAACATCCAGCACTGCCTGGACTTCATAATCGCCCGCAGGCAACGATGAGAACGCCTTGGGAAATGCTAGCTGATCCGCATCAAACTCAACGGAAGCTCCGGGTGCCAGATTAAATACTTCCTGGGCCGCGACTGACGTTTCCTGCGGATGAAACTCGCTCACGCTGACCTCCTTGTCGCCTGAGCCATGCTTGAGAAAAATCAGCAGGCGGCCGCTGACTGGAGCGGCAACCGTGGCATCAGTCTGCACCTTGAAAAATACATGGACGGGCGCTGTTGCAGCCTGACCCGACGATTGGGCCGATGAGAAACCTGCGACCACAAGCATCGCCATTGTTGTAAGCGAAAGGATTCTGCAAAAGCGTCCAAGGCGCATATTTGTTGTTCTCCAAGCGGTCAGTTCGATCTTGATTTCTATCCAGTCTATCTGCCCAACAGTTGCCGCAGGCAATGGAATCTCCTCCGAAAGCACGAAGGCAAGTGCGAGCGAAGAGCGAGCGTCTGCCCCACCGCAGGTGGCTGCCGCACTGCAGGTGGCTGACCAACTGCAGGTGGCTGCCGCACCGCAGGTGCTTACATAAGTCGCAGCGCATCCACATCCACAATCAGATTTCTGCGCGGAACTCCGGCCTCATCCGCATGGACCAACATGCCACGCAGCAAGGTGTTCAATCCTTTGCGCGATGTGCCTTTGAGAATCATGTGGAAGCGGTAAACGCCCTTGATGCGCGCGATGGGCGCGGTACACGGCCCCAGCACCCGCACAGCTCCGCTGTTCTGATTGTCGACGAGATATTTGCCGAGGATAGAGGACCAACCCGCCGCCTCTTCCAGCTTTTGCGACTGCACCAGCACATTGGCCAGCACGCCGAATGGCGGGTAATGCATCCAGCGGCGATACTTCAGCTCGCGCTCTGCAAAGGTTGCATAGTCGTGCGTGGTGGCGGCCAGGATTGCATAGTGATCTGGATAGTACGTCTGCACAACAACGCGGCCCGGAAGCCCACCACGGCCAGCTCGGCCAGATACCTGTGTCATGAGTTGAAACACCCGCTCTGCGGCGCGAAAATCCGGCATCGAGAGAGCGTGATCGCAACCCACCACGCCCACCAGCGTGATGCCGTGAATATCGTGGCCCTTGGCAATCATCTGCGTACCTACCAGCAGGTTGATCTCGCCGGAGTGCAGCCGCGCCAGCAAGCGCTCCAGGTCATATCTCCCTCGCACGGAATCGCGATCCATGCGGCCGATGCGCGCAAAGGGAAATATCTCTGCCAACCGCTCCTCGCCCTGCTGTGAGCCTGCGCCCAGGTAGTACAGGTGTTCGCTGTCGCATTTGGGGCAACGTGCCGGAACAGTGCGGCGATAGCCGCAGTAGTGACATTCAAGTCTTTGCCCGGCGCGCGCCACTTCTACGTCATCGCCCTCGGCCTGCGGCTTGTGGTGTGTGAGCGCGATGGCGCAATTTTCACATTCCAGCTTTTGTCCGCAGGCGCGGCATAGGACGGCGAAAGAATAGCCGCGGCGATTGAGCAGAATCAGCGCCTGCTCGCCGCGTTCGAGCGCAATTTTTGTCTGCTCCACAAGCGCACGGGAGAAGAGCTGCTCTTTGCCTGTCTCCTGAAATTCGTGGCGCATGTCGATCAGCTCGACTTCAGGCAGCGGGCGATTCATGACTCGATCGCGCAGTTCGATTCGCTTGTACTTGCCCAGCACGGAGTTTTGCCAGCTCTCAAGCGAAGGCGTTGCCGAACCCAGCACCACCACCGCTCCGGCCAGCTTGGCCCGCACCACGGCAACATCGCGCGCGTTGTAGCGCGGCGTCTCTTCCTGCTTGTAGCTCTGATCGTGTTCTTCATCCACCAGGATGAGTCCCAGGTTCGGCACCGGCGCAAAGACGGCAGACCGCGTACCCACAACAATCTGCGCATCACCACGGCGAATGCGCCGCCACTGCTCGCTGCGCTCATCAGGAGTAAGCGCGGAGTGCAGCAGCGCCACCCGCTGACCGAACGCCTGGTCCAGCAGGCCCACGGTCTGCGGTGTCAGGCCAATCTCAGGAACCAGCAGAATGGACGCTAAACCACGATCCAGCGCCTGCTGCATGGCGGCCAGATACACAGCCGTCTTGCCTGAACCCGTGACACCGTGGAGCAGGAAAGGCTGGAATCCGCCCAGCGCTTCCACAATTGGCACCAGGGCACGAGACTGCGCAGTATTCAGCTCAAAGGGCGAGGCAGCAGGCATGATGCCGCCGAGGCGAAATGCCGCTGCACGTTCTTCAATGCGCACCAGCCCACGCTTTACCAGAGTTTGCAGCGTGGACGATGGCAACTCGCGCTTGCGCAGCTCTGCCAGCGGCAGTTCCCCACCGCTCGCCGCAAGCTCAGCAAGAATGGATTGCTGCATTGCAGTCAGAGTTGGCAGGCGGGCCTCCTGCACCAGCACCGCGAAGCGCTCCATGCGCCGCGCATCGCGCTCGGCCGCGGCGGTTTCGCGCGCAATCCACTTCTTGCGCACCAGCATGGCAAGAACCGGCAAGGTTGCAGCCGTAGCCGTGCGCAGCGTGGACACCTTGACCGCCTCACCTGCTGCCAGCCGCTCCAGAACCCGATGAGCGAGACTCTGATCTTCCGGGGCAAGGCCTTTCTTGCTGCTCTTCCACAGCCCCTTTGCCCTGTCATCCTGAGCGAAGCGCAGCGAAGTTGAAGGCCCTGCTTCATTGTTATCGAGCAATCCGGCCAGAATGTCGCGACCCGTATCCGTGATGCGATAGTAGACCGTTCGCTTGACCTCGGCCGTCAACGGCAACATGCCGCGCAGCACTTCACCCAGCGGAGCAAGGTAATACTGAGCAATCCAATCGGCCAGCTTCAACAACTGCTCGCTGAGCAGCGGTTCCTCGTCCAGCACCGTTTCAAGGTACTTGGCCTCAAAATCGGTCGGAGCCGCCACGTTGAGAGCCGTAACTACGCCAATTAGTTTTTCATTCCGAAAGGGCGCAATCACTCTGGCCCCGCGCGTGGGCTCCTGCTCCTGCCGCACCGCATACGTAAAGGTCCGATCCAGCGGAACAGGCAGCGCGACTTCACAATACTTAGGCATAAGCGGCAACTCCAAGTGTACCGGGAGGGCCGAGTCCCCGAGTCCTAGCGACCAGGCCCACAACTCGCCCGTGCGGAGTGCGGTCATCGAAGGTACAATTCATTGCTGTGAAGACTCCTGCCAAGACTCCGACCACTGGCGCGCTGAAAGCACCCGGCGCGACACAAAAGAAAACACGCGGCCCCGTTACGCTGGCCATCGACATTGGCGGTTCCGGACTGAAGGCCATGCTGCTGGATGCTGCTGGCAAGCCCGCCAGCGAGCGCCTGCGTGTGGTCACGCCCACAGTACCAACGCCGGCAGCCGTTCTCAAGGCCCTGGACACCATTGTGAAGCAATTGCCGGGATTCGATCGCATCTCCATTGGGTTTCCCGGAGTCATCAAGAAAGGAATCGCATACCTGGCGGTAAATCTGCATCCACGGTGGGCAGGTTTCAACCTGCAGCAGGCCGCGGAGAAGCGCTGGAAGAAGCCGACGCGGGTGGCAAACGACGCCGCCGTACAGGGCTACGGTGCAATCAAGGGCCACGGGGTTGAATTCACGCTCACTCTCGGCACCGGTATCGGCGGTTCGCTGTTTACTGACGGCAAGCTCTGCCCCGGCCTCGAGATCGGCCACCACCCCTGGAAGCGAGACAGAACCTACGAACAGTTGCTGGGCCGCAAGGCTCTGGATAAGCTGGGCAAGAAGCATTGGAACAAGCTGCTTCTGCAGGCGCTGGTGCAGATTGAAAAACTCTTCAACTGCGACCATATCTACATTGGCGGCGGCAACACCAAGAAGATCAACTTCAAGCTGCCTGAGAATGTAACCATCGTTCCGAATGAAGTTGGCCTGCTGGGCGGGGTTGCACTGTGGCGGGATTAACACCCGGACCCAACACTACTTGTGTGCCGTGGTTGCCTTGACCGACCAGTCAATCATCTTGGATCGCTTGATTTGCAGGTAGGTCTGCAGGAAGCCAAGCGAGCTGACAAGCGACGTGGTAAGCAAAGCAGTGCTGAAGCGCTCCAGTTGTCCATGCCAAAACATATTTGTGCCGTGGTTCCACGCATCCCAGTGATCCACCACGTACGTCACCGGCACAAATAGCAGAGCAGGAACAACCGCCAGCAGGATGTCTTTCAGATTGGTTCTTTGTGCCTCTCGCAACGGATTCGTAATCACGTGGCCTGTGATGATTACATTGTCAAATTTGCGTTCATAGATGTTTACTTCAACATGATCCGTGCGCAGACAGGGCTCAATCATCCACGTAGACAACAGGTCTTTCATGATCTGCACGGTTGAGGCCTGCAGGCGCGGCAGTTCTTTGTGAAGAAGGCGGAACGTCACCTCGCGATGGTTCATGCCGGTTACAACAAATAGCGCCTGCTGCTTTTGGAAGATGCCCACATAGATGACTCCGCCAATCTCCGCACCCGCCACCTCCGGCATCTCGGTAAACAGCTCTTCGGCAAGCGTACGATATTTCTCGCGGCGCATCTCGTAGGATTCGAGTGCTGGTGATGGGCCGGCAACTGGGACAGCCTCAGTGGCTTCAAGCAGCGCCTTGTCTATCGGCGCGCTCCTGGTTTGAGCAGTCATGATAGCCCGGATACGCGCACGGGACATGTCGCCCAGATTCTTAAAGCCTCGCCCCAGGCCATCCAGCAGAAGGGCCAACTCTTCATCCTTGGGATAGCTGCCGTCCTTGGTGGTCAAATCTACTGTGAATACTGCTCTCATGAGTTCATTCCCTTCAATGGAATTCCTGCGAAGCGCGCTATTTGGATCAATGCCGGATTGAGCGGAGGGGGGAGAAAAGTGTCTTTAGTTATAGCGCATCGGGACGTATACTGTCGTCCCATAGACAGGCAGAAACCCATCGAAAATCCGGGGCTGTTGCAGCCGCGACGATTTTTTGAAAACACTGCGAGGATGATATGTCAGAGAACAAGACGAAAGTTACCGAAGTTAGCGTGACCGCCTATCTGGACACCATCGAGGATACGCCGCGCCGCAGCGACGCAAAAGTGCTCGTCAAACTTATGCAGGCTGCTACAGGCGAAAAAGCCAGGATGTGGGGCCCATCCATCGTCGGCTTTGGCAGTTACCACTACAAGTATGAGAGCGGCCGCGAAGGAGATGCACCGACCGTTGCTTTTTCTCCACGCAAAGCGGCGACTGTCATCTATGGGGTTGCCGGGGCAGAGGGCGCAGCAGCAAAGTTGGCCAAGCTGGGCAAGCACACCACCGGCAAAGGATGCCTTTACATCAAAAAGCTCGCCGATGTAGATTTGAAAATTCTGGAATCGATGGTTGCAGCAGCTTTCAAGGCGAAGAGTGATAGATAAACTAGCCCGCGCAGAAGATGAATTGGGGGCGTTGCGGTCGCTTGAGTTGGGTGTTCTAACCTTTCACAACCTCATCGCGAGAAGGATGAGATACCTCAAATCCATACAGTGGCTAGTTTGTGCCACCCCTACGCCGCAACGTCGAAGCGCTCAATCTTTGGCCGCTTCTTGCGAGATGCTTGCCACATATCGTAGCCGGCTTGCAGGTCGTACCAAAAGCCAGGGTGAGTTCCGAGCGCGTCCGACAAGCGCAGGGACATTTCCGCGGATATGCCCGCCGCACCATTGAGAATGCGCGAAAGCGTGGTGCGCGAGACGTGCAGGCGCTTGGCAGCAGTAGTTACATCCAGGTCGCCGAGGTATTCGCGCAAGATCTTGCCGGGATGAGGCGGATTGAACATTTGCGTCATGGTTCTACCTCCCGTGGTAGTCCTGATAGTCAACGAGTATTGCGTCTTCGCCTTCGAATCGGAACGTGAGCCGCCAGTTGCCATTGACTTTGACAGACCAATGGCCTTCGAGATCGCCCTTCAATGGATGCAACCGCCATCCGGGCACGCTTAAGTCGGAGGGGGATTTTGCCGCATCCAGGGCATAAAGTTGAATGGAGAGCTTGGCAGCATGAGCAGGTTGAATCCCGGCTTTGCTTCCAGTCTTGAAGAACTCCTCAATCCCGGCATGCCGAAAGCTCTTGACCATGTGTTAAGTGTAGCGCCTCACGCACTTCCAGGCAAGTTGCCGGATCACCACCGGGCTACTTCGGAACACTCAGACTTTCAACTCGTTCTTACCCTTTCGCCGGCAGCTTCAGCCCCAGTTCCTTCATCGCAATCTGCAAATCGGCCCAGGCTTCCTTCTTCTGGCGTGGATCTCTTAGCAGATACGCAGGGTGATAAGTCACGATCAGGCTGGAACCGCGAAAGGCATGTACGCGTCCGCGCAAACCGGCCAGCGGCTGACGTGCACCCAACAAGTACGTAGCCGCCGTGGCACCCAGCGCAACCAGTACCTGCGGACGCACTACGTCAATTTGTCTAAACAAGAACGGCGTACAGGTGTTGGCCTCGTCCGGCTCTGGCGTGCGGTTTCCCGGCGGGCGACACTTCACCACGTTGGCTATGTAGACCTCTTCCCTCTTCAGCCCCATGGCCACAATCATGTTGTTGAGCAGTTGGCCTGCCTTGCCTACAAACGGAATCCCCTGCTCGTCTTCATCTGCTCCCGGACCTTCCCCAACAAAGAAGATGCGGGCGGTTGGTGAGCCGTCCCCAAAGACGATTTTGTTGCGGCCAGTGTGCAGGGCGCAGCGGGTGCAGTCCCCAATCTCGTCGCTTATAACCTGGAGAGCGGCACTACGCTGGGCTGGGGCTACCGCCTCGGCAATCGCAGGCTGGGCTGGGAAAGGCTTACGGGGTGCGATGGCGGGCTCCTCTGGATAGAAATCGGATGCAGGCAAGGCAGGCGCTGTGACTGGGTTGGCGACTGCGATGGGTTCGGGGCTTTGCTCTTCTGCTTCCACCATAATCGCAGGATCAACCGCGCGACGATAGAAGTCATACAGCCCCAGATCGCGGTAGAAGCGGAGGCGCTCCTCAAGAGCGCTGCGGGTTGCAGGGTCAAGCGAGCGGGCCACTAGGCTTACTCCACAATCAGCTGACGCCGGGCCGCTGCAACCGGAGCAGCCTCTTCAACCAGAAAGTCCTGACGCGCCTGCCGTTCGCGCCGCAGCTTGTCCTCGAAACTGTCCGTCTCAACAACCACCGACTGCGGACGGCGCAGCGTAAGAATCTCATCCAGAATTCGGTCAGCAAGCAGACGCTTGGGCATCTCAGGCATCTCGCTCGAAGTGGTCGAGGTAAGAAAAGTGGCCGCGTTGTTGTCCGCGTCAAATCCAACACCTTCGCCGGTTACGTCGTTCACCACAATCGCGTCCACACCCTTTTTAAGCAGTTTGGCGCGGCCATTTTCCATGGCGTTCTGCGTCTCCGCCGCAAAGCCAATTATGAGTTGACCGGGGCGGCGTTTGCGCACCACCTCGGCCAGAATGTCTTCTGTTGGAGCGAGTTCAAGCGTAAGCGGGCCGGTGCGTTTGAGCTTTTGATTGGACACAAAAACGGGCTTGTAGTCTGCCACTGCCGCAGCCTTCACAATGAGCGTAGCCTCAACCATGCGCTCAAGCACGGCATTCCGCATCTCTTCTGCCGTGGTCACGCGGACCAGTTCGCAGCGGGCAGGTGGATGAATGGCCGTTGGTCCGCTGATGAGGATTACATTTGCGCCGCGGCTCTGCGCGGCCTCAGCCAGTGCGTAGCCCATCTTGCCGCTGGATCGGTTACCAATAAAGCGTACCGGATCGACAGCCTCGCGAGTGCCGCCCGCGGTCACCAGCACGGTTTCGCCGGCCAGATCGCGACGCCGAACCAGAGAACCTGCAACCACGGCTGCAATCGCCTCCGGCTCCGCCATGCGTCCCGCTCCCACCATGCCGCAAGCCAGTTCCCCCGCCTCCGGCTCAACCACGCGTACGCCGCGCTGGCGCAGAATCTCCATGTTCGCCTGCGTGGCCGGATGGTTCCACATATTCACGTTCATGGCCGGCGCCACCAGCACAGGAGCGGTGGTGGCCAGGTACATAGTGCTCAAAAAGTCGTTGGCTATGCCGTGCGCAAATTTGGCCAGAATATCTGCCGTGGCAGGTGCCACTACCAGCGCTTCAGCCCACTGTGCCTCTGCAATGTGGCCAATGCCGTTCTGATCGGAGGACCCGTCGCCTGCATCGCCCGCGTCCCAAAGGCTGGTAATGACTTTATAGCCTGTAAGTGCCGCAAATGTAAGCGGCTGAACAAACTTGCAGGCCGCCTCCGTCATGACAACGTGGACCTCAAACCCCTGGCGTTGCAGAGCGCGCACCAGCTCAGCAGCCTTGTAAGCCGCAATCCCACCGGAGACGCCAACCGTCACTCGCATAAGGCGATTGTAGATCAGTTGCCGGAATGCTGGTACCTGAGTTTGGGAATCGGGGAATCGAAAAACTCACAGCTCGAGCACGGAGAGCAAATTGCGCACAAATACCGTACTGTTCACTGCGCACTATTCACTGCCTACTGTTTTCAGCTCAGCAGAATGGGGATCGCTGGGCCTTCCACGAGCGGCTTCATTACTTCCTTCTCGGTTTTCACATAAGCAATTTTGCCCGCCTCAATCTCTTCCTGAGCAATGCGGCAGGCTTTATTGGAATGTGTGGAAACCAGGGCGTGGGAACCACCCTGCAATTGGCGAGCGCGGCGGGCTGCGACAAGAACCTTGCGGTAATTGGAGTCGAAGCTGGTCTCAATCGTCATCGGAATTCTCCTCGAATTTCAGTTCCTGCTGGCTTGAGTCGCCCAGTATTCCGAACGCCTCCAGCACTGGTGTTAGCCGCTCCCGCGAGTTCGTCTGGCGGCAGGCCGCGGCGACCTCCAACACCCTGCTCGACCGATAGGCAATGGCTTCGCCATTCCTATAAAAGCGCTCAGCCAGCACAATCGCCTCCAATTGCGCTACCGCCCGATCAAGGATGTCATTGACCAAAATATAGCCGTACTCGCGATAATTCTCAATCTCTTTGCTGGCCTCGCGCAAGCGGCGGAAGACTTCCTCGTCATTCACGACGCCCTCAGCCCGGCTCCGATTGCGCAGGCGTGTACGCAAAACCCGTGGCGTAGGGGGCAGCACAAAGATGCCCACCGCCTCTTTCAGCCTCTCCCGCACCTGGGCAGCGCCTTGCACGTCTATATCCAGCAGCAGGTCATTGCCAGCGGCGCGAGCCTCATCCAGAGACTGGCGAGACGTGCCGTAGAGGTTGCCAAACACTTCAGCGTGCTCAAGAAACATGCCGGCTTCAATCATGCGTTGAAACTCTTCCCGCGTGGTGAAGTTGTACTCACGGCCGTTCTCTTCAGAACCGCGCGGCTGGCGCGTTGTCCAGGAGACGGCAAACTCCACGCCGCTCACCTGCTTGCGCAACTCGCTCACCAGTGTACTTTTACCTGAACCCGAAGGCGCCGAAATGATAAATAGTATGCCTGCCACGTCGTCTTTAGCTCCCTGCACTTAGCTTTTAGCTTTTAGCGTTCAGCTCTCTTCTCGCAGGAAGCGGGATCATCGCTTTGCCTACAAACGAGCTAATAGCTAAAAGCTAACAGCTAGCGGCTTGTCTTATTCCACGTTTTGAATCTGCTCGCGCGCCTTTTCAATCTCCGCTTTCATAGCCAGGCCCAGCTCGGTAATCCGCGTACCTTTGCCGCCCAACCCGCCGGTCTTTGAGAGCATGGTGTTTGCCTCGCGATTCATCTCCTGCAGCAAAAAGTCCAGCTTCTTTCCCACTTCTCCGCTTGCACTCAGCAGATCGCGGAAGTGCGAAATATGCGTACCCATCCGTGCCAGTTCCTCTGAGATGTCGCTGCGGTCCACCAGCACCGCCACTTCTTCCAGAAGCCTCTGCCGATTAAACTCCGGCCCGGTGGCGGTCAGCAAGCGCTGCGTGAGCCGCTCCTGATAGCGCTGCTCAATCTCAGGCCGCAGTTCCGCAATTCCGTTGCTGGCCTCTGACAGCCGCGTAAGCGTGTCCAGCAGGATCGTCTCCAGCCCTTCCCCTTCACGCGCGCGCATGATCTTCAACTGGTCAAGCAGCGGCCCAATCTGTTCCAGCACACTAGCGCTCAATGCAACCAAATCGTCATCGGACCGAGACTCCGCCTGCAAGGCACCGGGGAGACGAAAAACAGCGTTCAGGTCCGGCTCACACTCCAGGCCGTTCTCTTCCCTTGCTGCTTCAAAAGCCGAGAGGTAGTTGGCCACCAGCTCACGGTTGTAGCCGGATTTCTGCTGCGAACTGCGATCGACTGAGAGCGAAAGCTCCACATGGCCCCGCACCAGGTTCTCCTTCATCACCCGGCGCAGTTCCATCTCCAACGCGTCCAGTCCCGAGGGCAGGCGCAACTGCAAATCCAGAAAGCGGTGATTCACGCTCTTAAGCGTGAGCGTGTAACTCAGTTGACCGTCGCCGTGCACAGGTACACTCACCTGTACGCGCGCAAACCCGGTCATGGAATAGATCGGCATACGTTTACTCCTGAACCCCGATGGCAAGCTCCGGATCGGTTGTCGGCGCAACTAACTGCTCTGCATCCGACAGCGACGGCTCCGGCATATCGTGAAACTGCAATTGATAAAGCTTTTGATAGGTCGGGGATGTGGTAAGCAACTCTTCATGCGGGCCGATGGCGGTGATGCGGCCGTTCTCAAGCACTGCAATGCGATTGGCGCGGCGAATGGTCGACAGCCGGTGCGCAATCACCATTACCGTGCGGCCCTGCATCAGGTTGGCCAACGCTGCTTGTACCAGCGACTCGCTTTCGGCATCCAGCGCCGACGTTGCCTCGTCCAGAATCAGGATCGGCGCATCCTTGAGAATGGCTCGCGCAATGGCCATACGCTGGCGCTCGCCGCCTGAGAGGCGGAATCCCTTTTCGCCGGTCACCGTATCGTATCCCTGCGGCAATTGGAGAATAAAGTCGTGCGCGAGCGCGTTGCGCGCCGCTGCTTCAACCAGCGAGTGCTTCACGTCCGGCTGCCCATAGGCAATGTTATTGCGCACCGTGTCATTAAACAGGATTGTCTCCTGAGTGACCTGTGCAATCTGGCGGCGCAGCGAACTCAGCGTTAGATCGCGCACATCCTTGCCATCAATCAGAATCCGCCCCGAGGTCACATCAAAGAAGCGCGGTATCAGATTGACGAGTGTGGATTTCCCTGCGCCGCTGGGACCAACAATCGCCAGCACCTCGCCAGCGTGAACCTCAAGATCCACGTTGTGCAGAATCTGATGCTCGCCCTCTTCCGTCGAATAGGAGAAGCCCACATTCTCAAAGCGCACGGAGCTCTTGAAACGTCCGATATTGAGTGCGTGATGCTTTTCCCGTACATCATCCTCGGTGTCAAAAAAGACGAAGATGGACCCCGCCGCTCCCATGGCCTGCTGAAAACTGTTGTAGAAATAAGCGAACTTGCGAATCGGATCGTAAAGCTTGAACAGCAGAATGATGAAAGCTGCAAACTGCCCCATCGTCATGTTGCCGTGATTAATTTCGTTGCGACCAATCAGCAGAAACATCGCAATAGCCACAGCGCCGATGGCATCCATAAGTGGTGAGCTGATGGATGCAATCCGGATGCTGCGCAGGTTGGCGCGGAACAGTCGCTTTGCGGCCTTCTTGAAGCGCAGAATCTCCCACAGCTCCGTATTAAAGGCCTTCACAATGCGGTTGCCTGTCACCGTCTCATGCAGAATGTTCTGGATCTCAGCCAGTTTGTCCTGGCCGGTACGCGTGCGCGTGCGAACTTCTCCACCTATCTTGCGCGCCGATGTAACCACCACCGGAACAAACAGAAGCAGCGCCCAGCTAAGGTGGCCGCCCATTTTGACCACCAGCGCCAGCCCTACTACAAACGTGAAGAACTGTTGCAGAAAGTCACCAATGACCGAGCTGACGCCGACCTGCACTCTGTCCACATCATTAATCAGCGTGGAGAGGATCGTGCCCGTTGGGTGCTTATGGAAAAAACTGGATGACCGCCGCAGCGTCGCTTCATACAGGTGGTTGCGCAGGTCGGTGATCATGCCAAAGCCGGCATAGTTCACCAGGTAGGTGCCCGTGTAATCGCACAGACCCTTCACGATGGTGGAAACAACAAGTGCAAACGCCACCACGGTCCACGCATTGTGCATAAAGTGCGGAACCAGGATGCGCAGATCAAAGTGCCAGCGCGTGCTGGCCACACCCAAAACAATTGGCCCCTCGGGCGCGTCCGGACGCAACACCTGATCAAATATAGGCTGAAAAAGCAGAACCCTGAAGTTGTCCAGAACTCCCGTCACCGCCAGCAGCAACACACCCGGCATCCACTCCAGCGTGTAGGGCAAACCGTAGCGAATAAGGCGGAAGAAACTCTTCATGCCGGCTGGCACCCCTCGGCTCCGAACTCGACAGTCCCAGCGCCGTCAAATTGCCAAAGCCTTGAAGCTCCGGCCCAGGAAGGCATCATGTCGGGCCGGCAACTCAGCGGGGGAAACTCCATCCAAGTATTGTATCCGGGGAGACTTAAAAACTCGCGGAGACCCTTTGCCCGGCACACTATCACTTTTTGCAGATTCAAACTCCAGCCGCAGGTTTGACCCCATCAGGCGATCCCATTATGATGAAAAGGTTGATCTTTAGAGCAGGGCCGTTTGGCTAGCTCAGTTCAATATGGCTTGCAGCTAAGCCAGGCAGCCGGGCTAATTTCAAATTGAAATAGCAGGATGCATGTAGCCCGTTCGTTCAATGGTAGGACAGCTGCCTCTGGAGCAGCATATCGGGGTTCGAATCCCTGACGGGCTACCATAAAAATTAGATTTTTATCTGCAAGTCGCAGAACTCCCTTCCCTTCAAGAGCGCATCTATCGACACCTGACCATATGGGCGCGATTTGATTCCATCTCTTTTGCCGAATTCCGATCCGTTCGCGCAGCAAAGACGTTTTCGCTTCCAATTCCCTGAGCCGGAGATAATGCCGGTCGGGACTATTATGGGTGGGGCGCAGAATGTCGCATCCGGATGGGTCTGAAGGCCATCTCCCTTCGTCAAACCGAATAGAATTCCCGGCATCCTCCCTATAGAAAGGACTTCACCCATGAAGTTGAAGATCGCGGTTGTATTTGGCCTGGTGTTTTCCTGCTTTGCCTTGCGCGCACAGCCAGCGCCTCCCGCCTGGACTACGGCGCCGCCACCTGCTGCGCACTCGCCTGAAGTTCAACCAGACGGACGCGTGACTTTCCGTCTCCGGTCGCCTGAAGCAAGCTCCGTAACTCTGAGCGGCGACTATCCGATCGGAAAAGATATTGCCATGACCAAAGACGCACAAGGCGTATGGTCGGTAACCGTTGGGCCGCTCAAACCGGAATTTTATAACTACAACTTCACTCTCGACGGCGTTCGCACACTGGATCCTTCCAACATCTTTGTCGTTCGCGACGGTACGCAGCGAGAGAACTGGCTTGATGTTCCCGGACCCATCTCTTCCATGTACGAAGTCAAGGATGTGCCGCACGGCGTTCTTCATGAGGATTGGTACCCCTCTTCGGTCTACAAAATGTCTCGTCGCTTCTTCATCTACACGCCACCCGGATACCAGGCCGGCACAGCGCGCTATCCCGTGCTCTACCTGCTGCACGGAGGCGGCAACGACGAGGAAGCATGGAGCGAGATGGGCCGCGCAACGCAGATCTTTGACAACCTGCTCGCCGCGGGCAAGATCGTACCCATGCTGGTGGTGATGGGCAACGGGAACGGTGTGCAGGCCGCATCGCAAAGTTATCAGCCCTCGCCTCCATTTGCTGTAGCCGGTCCCAATGGCGCTCCGAGTTGGAGTCTCCGCTGGCCGCTAACCATCGTTGCCGACCTGATTCCATACGTCGACAAAACCTACCGCACCAAGGCAGACCGCGAAGACCGCGCCATCACAGGCCTCTCCATGGGCGGCGCGCAGGCAGCCTACACCGGCCTTAACAACCTGGATGACTTTGCCTGGGTGGGCACCTTCAGCGGCGGATTCCCTCTACTCCCCGGACTGGTAGTCAATATCCCCATGCCGGCCGACGCTGCCACGCGCCGCGGTCCAGACGTAGGTCACGCAATCGATCCTGCCAAGTTCAACGAGCTGTTTCCCAAACTCGGCCCTGACAACAACTCCAGGCTGCGTTTGCTTTACATCGCCATTGGCAAAGACGACGGCCTCATTGAAACGCACAACGTGGTGAAGAGCATCCTGGACCAGAAGGGCGTAAAGTACACACTGGTTGAAAGCCCCGGATATGGTCACGAGTGGAGCTTCTGGCGGTTGAGGTTAATTGACTTCTCCTCACTCCTGTTCAAACCGGCCGCTTCGCATTAAGCCAACGCATCCAGTACATGGCCCGGGCCGCGTCACCGTTGCCCGGGCCATTGGTTTCCGCGAGACAATCGGAGTAAGGGAGTACCCATCATCACATTCCCCGCAATCCGGGGAAGGAAATGTCGTCGCCCTAACTAAAAGTGAAACCGGTAAGTCAGCTCGGCTGAAATCATGCGCGGATCATTCCAATGAAATCCGCCGATTGTGATCGAATTATCCAGTAGCACACGGTAGTTGGTTACATTCACCACCGAGCCCGTCAGCTTCCATCGTTCCCCGATTGCATGACCAGCCGAAATGTCCACTGTCGTATGCCCGGGCAGATAGTCCTCTTGATACGGCCCCGCACCTGAACCGGCCAGGCCATTGCGGAAGCCCGAACCGTAATAGACATTCGTAGCGAACCATGTGTGCCAGGGAAGATTCGCGTTGAACCCAGTGTTCAGTGTGTTGCGCTGGTCATGATCCACAGGGACATAGTCAGGTCCAAGGTCGCACGCCGGGTCGCCGACGATGCTGCACGTAAGCCCGCCTATGATGTTCCCCCGCTGCTCCGCAATCTGGTTCGAGTAGCTCAGGTGAAACTGCCCCAGCCGCCCCAGGCTGGGCGACCGAAGCGACAACTCCCAGGCCCGCATCAGCGCTCCATCCACCGCGATGGATGGGCAGGCATTCGATTCGTTGATGCAAGCATGATCCAGAAAATTATTCACGCGATTCTTGAACGTGTCCACATCCAGCACCCAGCCCTTGTAGGGAATCTGTATACCGAACTGATGCTCTTCATCCCGCTCGGAAGGCAGCGGAGTAAACGTGTTCTGCCCCGCAGGCGAGCTGCCCGCATAGTTCAACACGGAAGCAGAGACCGTCACGATTGGCGCAGGCTGAAAGAAGTGTCCGTAGTATCCGCGCAGCACCCAGTGCAATTTAGGAATCTGCACTGTTGCCCCAATACGTGGATAGATCGCTGTCTCATTCAAATCGGAACGCAGGATCGAAATCCGCTCACCGCCCAGCAGCGTAACGTATCTGCCCAGCCGCAAGTGATCGTCAAAATAGAACTCCACTAGCCCGGCGTCTGACTGTGCGGTAGTGTTTGGTTGTGAAGGTCCGCTGCCGTCATTCACCATTACCCCGAACAAGTCGCTCTCCTTCTGGTAGAACGAGTAGACACCGCCAGAAAAGCTGTTCCACCCAATATCCACGCGCCCATCTGCCTGCGCTCCCGCGTAGTTCGAACTCTGATGCCACGTTGTCGCGGCCGGCAGATCGCTCGCGCGCGAGTCGTAATTCGACTGGTTGAAGTGGTAAAACGGCGCAACGGAAAGCTGCGCCCTGGGCGAGATCGTATGCACCCAGTTGGCAATCACAAACTGGTCACGCTCCTCCTGTACGTCGCGCAAGCCATACGAGCTGTAATACCCCGATGTCGTCTCATAGTCATTCGGGTCCGGATCAAAGGGAATCTGGAAATGGTCCTGCCTGTACTGGGCGTCAATCCGCAGTTGATCCTTCGCTGTCTGGTTGCGAATCAGCGACACAAATGCGCTTTGTGAGTTCGTTGCATCATGATCCATTTCCGGCACCGGCGTTGCCAAACCATAGTTGGACCGCGACCCCGTCAAACTCCCGTACCAAGCCGTCTTCTCCGAGTGATCACCGAGCGAGAGCTGCGCATCGCCTTCGTAGAAGCTCCCCGCTGAGAGCCTCAACTCGCCCTCGCGATTGCGCTCGAATCCATTGCGCGGCAACACATTGAATACCCCATAGGTCCTGTCGCCCAGGTTGGCCGAATAACTTCCTCGCTCCGTCTCCAGCGACTCAATGTCCTTCGGGTCCACTTGCGGACCGACATTCGATGAAATTTTTGTATTCGGTATCGCCACGCCGTCAATCAGCCAACTCGTCTGATGACCACCACGAATGTGCAGCATGTCGTGCGTCATGTACGCCCCCGGCACGTAGTCGGTAATCATCTGCATCGCCGTGGCACGGCCCGCGCCCGGCGTCTCGTCAATCATGGCGCGTGTAATCAACATTGTCGGGGTCACCGTATCGGCGGAACTTGCCGTTCCTGTCACCACCACGGACTGTGTCGAACCAGCCACTGCAAGCGAAAAGTGCAACACCGGACTGGTCCCGGATTCCACACTGAGCGACTCTGTTACGGACTGAAAGCCCGGCGAAGTGATCGTGAGTTTATAGACTCCCATCGGAGCCTTGTCCAGTTCAAACACTCCCTCCGCATCCGTGCTCGCCTGAAGCATAAAGGCGGAGTCGCTGGACTGGAGCGTGACAGAAGCGCCCGCCAACGGGCGATGCTCGGAATCATGGACTACACCGTGCAGTGTTGCAAACACAACCGCATGAGCTGGAAGTGCCATTCCCAGCAACAGTGCACACAGAATCAATAAAATATTGCGCATAAACGTACAGCCTCCGCGAGCTTCTGCAAACAAAGCTCAACACTTGCCCCAACAAATTGGGTTTCTGATTGTCGAAAGGGGAATTTAGCTTAGGAGGTTCGCAGGAGGTCCGCGGCCAGCGTGCGTACGAATGGAATTCTCTACAACAACCGTGCGGCATACTGCAGCAACATGCGACTCTTCAAGCTGCACCGGCAACTCGGCAAGAGTTACCGTCAGCGCATCGCCAGCCGTCATCAGCAGCGCCATGACTCCCGGATAATTGGGGCACGTGGAAGGCGCACTGAAACCCGGCGACGAATCCTTTTGCCCGCGCGCCATCATGGCCGCGATCATCTCCGCTGACATGGCGCAATGATGGGCACCATTGCGGCGACAGCAGGCTGGCAGGCGCGCATCATCGCTCGACGGCAGAACCGCAGACAGCGGTCCCAGCCCGAAGAACAATAACAGGAAAGATGAGAGGAAGCGCCGCATCTACGCTCATCATACATGCGCTAACAGTCAGTGCAATTCCAGTTGACACTCCCCATGAAGACGAAGAATTCCGCAACATGGGTTGCGCCTCTTCTGCACACAAAGCACGATCAGCTTTTAGATGTCCTGGCACCCTGAACTTAAAAAAAGTTTCCACAGAACGAACAATGCAGACCCTCAATCCCCACTCTCACGCTCCGTTCCTACTCCCCAACAAGCGGTCCTAAACCGCAAGGTACAGATTCCGCACGACCTACAGGACCGGTCAGTCGTTTCACTGTATCAATTTATCTATTGATGTCACACATACGACTTTCATCTTTACCATACAACTCGCCGGATTTTGTTGAAAACAGTGCCTTAATCCGATTACATTTGGGTTCTCCCCTGATGTATTTGTACGTTCTGGCTCCTAGCTGTTTACCCCTTTGAGGTGTTTTGCCATGGTCTGCCCTAAGTGCCAATCTGCTGCTCTCTCCACCATCCCGGCGGAGATACGGCTTTATCGCAATAGCCCTCGTACTCTCAGCCACCCTCCAATGACGCCCTCGCCAGACATTCTGGTGTGCCTTGATTGCGGCTGGTCAGAGTTTTCCATTCCCCGCTCATGGCTCTCTGCAGGCTGGCTTACATCCATGCGCCCTGCTGCCGAGGTGACTTCCAACAGCCTTGCAACTCCGGCTGTAGCTGCAGCAACTGCATAAGTAGTTCGATACATTTAGTTTCGGTCTTTAATCCACCGCAGCGACCCCGAAAGGCTGCGCAACGCTATAGTACTGCCAGAAATACTTAAATATGAACATGCAATGAAAAGGCCCCCAGCCGGAGCTGGAGGCCTTTCGTATCGGCGCAGTGAATCTTCAAATTCCTACAGTGGCACTCTTTCCAGGGACGCAATAAACCCAATCCCAGGAACATTCAGATTTTGCAGTTGCCTGTCGTTTGTTATGAATAGGTCCACACCGAAATGCGCGGCACACGCCAGTTGAATTGCATCCGCATTTCGAAGCGTGTGCGTCGCTCGGAGCGAAGCATAACGCCATGCAACCTGAGGATCGAAACTTACAACGTGCGCCGTCTTTCGGATCGCTCGATCATATTGCTCAATCAAGGACGTTTGACCAAGTTTGGTTGGCTTAACCAACACCTCACCTAGAGTCATTGAGGAAGTCACTAAACTATCTCCCCGATCCAGAATCCGCTTACGGATTTCGAGAGTCCGACTACGGAAGGGCTCCAGACCTTCAAACATGTAGATGAAGATATTTGTGTCGAAAAAGACCTTGCTCAAATGTCTTCCCTCCGCAAATTCTCGACGTACTCATCCGCATGCTCGTCGGCCCAGATATGTTTGCCCGACCCTATGAGCCGAATCAACGGATCGTCTTCGTATGCAGGCTTCAAGCCTGGACGATGGAAATCCTTGCTCCACGATTCATACCAATCGAGTAAATGCCAGTAAGGCTGCGGGATTTCCTCTCGCTTAGGCACTGTCTTCGATGGCTTGCGCTTCTGGTGCCTGGTTGCGTAGGTAAAATCTCCAGGGCGAAACAGGCGGAGGTTTCCCCCCGGCGTTGTCTCATAAAGCATCCTGTATTTGCCCGAGGACGGCGGTACATTGGCTACGCAATGTTGGTCGAGGTGGACATTGATCGACCCACGCTCAATCCCTTCGGCCAACCCTTCCTCGTCGAGCTTTGATCGAACCTCATCACGCGTAAAGTCAGACCGTGCAGGTTGTTGCAGGTGAAGGAGCGCCGTAGCAATCCAGATCCGATCAGCAATATACAAGTTACTCAGATTCGCAGTAACCATTGGAATACCTCAACATATTTAATATAACACAAATAACAAGATATATTTGGAGTTCACAAAAAAGACCCCAGCCGAAGCCGGGGTCTTTTAGCTTTTGCGCCGAAGGCGCGACTGCCTGGATGGCAAATCCTAGTACATGCCGTCCATGCCGCCGCCGCCGTGTCCGCCGCCTGCGGGGGCTGCCTGCTTCTCAGGAATCTCGCAGATGAGAGCTTCCGTGGTAAGCAGCAGGGCCGCGATCGAAGCTGCATTCTGCAGCGCCGTGCGGGTTACCTTGGTCGGATCGATGACACCGGCCTTGACCAGATCCTGGTACTCACCCGTGGCTGCGTTGTAGCCGAAATGCGAGTCCTTGGACTCAAGAACCTTGGCCACAACAACCGCACCCTCTTCGCCGGCATTGGCAACAATCTGGCGAAGTGGCTCTTCGAGTGAACGGAGCACAATCTGTGCGCCCGTCTTCTCGTCGCCGCTCAGGGTTGCAATCAGGGCCTGCACCGCGGGTACTGCGCGAACCAGTGCCACGCCGCCGCCGGGGACAATGCCTTCTTCCACAGCCGCACGGGTTGCGTGCAATGCATCCTCAACGCGAGCCTTCTTCTCCTTCAGCTCGGTCTCGGTTGCAGCGCCCACCTTGATGATGGCAACGCCGCCCACCAGCTTGGCCAAACGCTCCTGAAGCTTTTCGCGCTCGTAGTCAGAGGTGGTCTTCTCAATCTGCGAACGGATCTCCTTCACGCGTCCTTCAATCTCCGAGCTCTTGCCCGCGCCATCGACGATGGTCGTGTTGTCCTTGTCGATGGTGATGCGCTTTGCCTTGCCCAGATCCTCAAGCTTGACGCCTTCCAGCTTCAGGCCGAGGTCTTCGGTGATGGCCTTGCCGCCGGTCAGAATCGCGATGTCCTGCAGAATCGCCTTGCGACGATCGCCAAAGCCAGGAGCCTTCACGGCTGCCACATTCAACGTGCCACGCAGCTTGTTCACGACGAGGGTGGCCAATGCTTCGCCTTCAATGTCCTCGGCAATGATCAGCAGCGGCTTGCCGCCACGAGCAACCTGCTCGAGCAGAGGAAGCAGGTCCTTCATCGCGCTGATCTTCTTCTCGTAGATCAGGATGTAGGGCTCTTCCAAAACTGCCTCAAGGCGCTCTGCGTCCGTAACAAAGTACGGGCTCAGATAGCCACGGTCAAACTGCATTCCGTCTACAGTCTCGAGGCCGGTGTGCATGGTCTTGGACTCTTCGATGGTGATGACGCCGTCCTTGCCGACAACCTTAACGGCCTCAGCAATAATGTCGCCGATCTCCTGATCGCCGTTGGCAGAGATTGCGCCAACCTGCGCCACGGAACCCTCGTTGACAGGCTTTGAAAGCTTGCCCAGAGCGCCGCCGTCCGTCCACTTGCCTTCCTTGTCGCGCGAGCCGATGACAACCGTAACGGCCTTCTCAATGCCGCGCTTCAGGGCGGTCGGGTTTGCGCCAGCTGCAACCGTCTTCACGCCTTCGCGGAAGATCGACTGTGCCAGAACGGTCGCGGTCGTCGTGCCGTCACCGGCAACATCGGAAGTCTTCGAGGCAACTTCGCGAACAAGCTGTGCGCCTACGTTTTCCAGCGGATCCTTCAAGTCGATTTCTTTGGCAACCGTCACGCCGTCCTTGGTGATGGTCGGGGAACCGAACTTCTTCTCAATTACAACGTTGCGACCCTTGGGGCCAAGCGTTGCCTTCACTGCGTCTGCCAGCGTGTTCACGCCGCGCAGAATCGCCTGACGCGAATCTTCACCGTGCAAAATCTGCTTTGCCATGATTCTCAAATCTCCTAAATCGGTTTCGATGTTTCAATATCGTTTTCAAGTCCAGTTGCACACGAATGGCTTCTCGCCTGATTCGCTGGCAGCTAACTCCGCTAGCTCCGCGAACACGCGCGAAGCGCAGCTAACTCCACTTTTACTTCTTGATGATTCCGTACACTTCGCGCTCTTCGAAGATCAGGAAATCTTCGCCGTCGAAGGTAATTGGCTGGCCGCCGTACTTGCCAAACAGAACGTGGTCGCCCGGCTTCACGTCCAGAGCAAACGTTTCGCCCTTCTCATTGGTGCGGCCCTTGCCAACTGCGATCACTTCGCCGGCCTGAGGCTTTTCCTTGGCGCTGTCGGGGATAATGATGCCCCCGCGAACGGTCTCCGCCTCTTCAAAGCGGCGAACCAGAATACGATCATGAAGCGGAGTAAAGGTAGTTGCGACTGTTGCTGGCATTGCTTTGCTTCTCCTTGACGCGCTACCGGGTTGAGCCCGGTCTGCGGTTTTCAGTGGATTCAAAAGTCTGGAAGTTATGGAGGTGAACCCTGCAGCCCAGCACTCTGGCCGACCTCTGCTAGCAGTCTCACCCTCTAATTGCTAACGATAGGGAAACATCTCGCATCTTGTCAAGAGCCTTATCGTTAATATTTGAGTGTTACTCACTAAAGAATATTACCGGATGTGACGCATATTATCCGCAAATCGCACCCAGAACCAAATTGAAACCACTAAATTCAATACAAACAGGCTCCCAAACAGCTCTTTTGTGTACCGGGCCAGCCAAACTGGCAGGTAAATATCGAAATCCGGCTCCCTGTTCTCCGTATATTGTTCCGCCCAGCCTGTCAGCGGGCATCGGCACCTGTTCACCGCCAAAACGAGGCACTCCAACAAGACTGGCGCACTCAGCATCGATGCCCAGCGAAAACGGTCCAGAAACGCCGCCACCGGAATGGCCAGAATGCAAAACACCATGAACATCCAGATCGCCGTATGCAGCAGCTTGATCGCAATCAGTCTCTTGCTTCCCTGCCCACATCCTTCGGTGTTCGATGCGGTCATAGCCCCAATTCTGCCCTTCCCCACACTCTCCCATCTCCGCCAATAAGTGTAGAGGCGTATCGCTCTCTAAGGATGTATCCGATGCCGCGTTCGGGGAGTTAAAATGATCCTCATGCTACAGCGTCGATCGATTCGTATGTGCGCCATGCTGGCTGGTCTCGGTCTGGCCTTCAGTTCCATCTCCATTCACGCCCAGGATGACAAAACACGTCGCGGGCGCAATTACAAGGTTCCGCCCGCTGCCGCGCGCATTGAGGTCACTGTTCTGCGCGATGCCAACGGCAAGCCCATTGAGAACGCCGCCGTCGTATTCCACCCCATCAAGGGCGACAAGGATAATGGCGCGCTCGAAGTAAAGACCAATGAAGACGGCAAAGCCATCATCGACGTCATTCCAATCGGCGACACGGTCCGTATGCAGATCATCGCCCGCGGCTTCCAGACGTATGGCGAAGACTATCCCGTCAACAAGTTGGAGATCAGCAAAGAGATCCGCATGAAGCGCCCCGGCCAGCAGTACTCCATCTACGAGCACAATGAAGACGGCTCCAGGAAGGAAAAGGACGCGCCAAAAGATCAGACTCCTGAAACCAAGCCCGACGCATCCAAGTAGTAGCTTCTCGGCGACTCTGGAGGGCACGAGCTTCTGTGAAGAGTTCAGGCCTTTCTAAAGGGTGTGGGCTTTTGTGAAGGATACGAGCCTCTGTGAATGTAAGGGCTTTTGTGGAAGGTACGGGCTTCTGTCAAGGGTATGGGCTTGAGTGAAGGGTACGGGCTTCTGTGGAAGGTAAGGGCTTCTGTCAAGGGTATGGGCTTTTGTGAAGGATACGAGCCTCTGTGAATGTAAGGGCTTTTGTGGAAGGTAAGGACTTCTGTCAAGGGTATGGGCTTGAGTGAAGGGTACGGGCTTCAGCCCGTACATTTATTCCCCATCAAGAAGGGAGGGCTTTAGCCCCCGAGGGAATGGGATGCTTCAATACCTTCAGATCCCCGCATCGCCAATCTGCCCGCGCTGACTCGCTGACTTGCTAACTCCGCGCAGCAGGAGCTGACTTGCTGCACCAGGTCAACCCACCATGCCACAATTCCTCATAGGCAAATCCGCACTCATAACCGGCGGCGCAAAGCGCATAGGCCGTGAGATCGCGCTCACCCTTGCCCGCGCCGGAGCCGATGTCGCCATCACCTGGCGCAACTCATTCGGCGAGGCCACGCAGACCGCCACCGAAATCTCCGACCTCGGTGTTCGCTCTCTCGCCATCGATTGCGACGTGCGCAGCGAAGCATCAGTCCAGAGAGCTGTTGCCGAAGCAGTGGCAGCCTTAGGTCGCCTCGACATTGTCGTCAACAACGCAGCTGTCTTTGCCTCTGCCGATCTCGCCAACCTCACCCTCGCACAATGGGACGAAATCTTCGAAACCAACACCCGCGGACCCTTCCTCGTGAGCCGCGAAGCCCTGCCCCATCTCCGCGCCACCCAAGGCTGCATCGTCAATATCGGATCGCTGGGCGGCCTCCGCCCGTGGGCCACGCATGCCCACTACTGCGCCTCCAAGGCGGCGCTGCACATGCTCACGCAGGCCATGGCCAAGTCGTTCGCGCCTGAAGTTCGAGTCAACTGCGTAGCCCCCGGCTATGTGGAACTCGACGACGCACCACTCGAATCCGCCGCAGAAGCCAGCCACTTCGCCGCAAAGACCCCCATGCGCCGCAACGGCTCCGCCGCAGAAATCGCGAACGCCGTCCTCTATTTTGCCGCGCAGTCCCCCTTCACCACCGGCCAAATCCTCACCATCGACGGCGGGCTGGGGCTGTAGGGAGAAAGATGGCCGCTCAGATTCACTCCGGACTAACCGACGACAACGACTTCGTAGAGTTGTTGAATTCACTGCTCTTCGGTCTCTTGAAGAAGAACTCGCCGAAGCAGCTTTGGATAATTCAGATAGATAATTGGTTCGATCACAAGTGGCTAGGCTTTTCCGGTAACGGCTCAGTCCTCAGCCCCTTTCCGAAAAGCTTGCTCAGATTAGAATCGGTTAAGAAGGCGTTTTACAAAGATAAACTTACATTTCCGCCTTTCAATCCCAACAGAGTCTTGGGTCAATGGTCCTATATGCGAAGGGATGAGGTTTATGTTGAAGCCCCATTGTCTAATCTGCCAAACAAGACTGAGCGTCAATGGAGTGAACGCAACCTGAATAGGCGTGTTGAGGGGTTCGCACAATCCGCATGTTTTCTTTGGTACAGCGCCAACACCCTGAAAAACGGGCGAGGAAGTGTTATGGTCTATACCGTGAACGGTTCTAGCATCCAAAACTGGTTTGCTTCGTTTAGTCGGGCGACAAGGTGGAATCTTGATTCAGTAAAGGGAGTGAACCGCGCCGACGTTGAGGAGTTAATGCAAGCCAAATAACCACTTCCAATTCTCACGCACTCCAGCACTAAGAGCTAATAGCTAAAAGCTAGCGGCTAGTAGCTAGCATTTGAACCATCGACTCAAACACCTTCCACCCATCCGCCGACCCCAGCAGCGCCTCGCTCGACCGATCCGGATGCGGCATCATCCCCAGCACATTCCGCCCCTCATTCAATATCCCGGCAATGTTGCTCAGCGACCCATTCGGATTCGCCTCCGCCGTCACTTCGCCCCCTGGCGTCACATACCGGAACGCAATCCGATCCTCCGCCTCAAGCCGCGCCAACTCCTCCGGCGTGCAGAAGTAGTTCCCCTCCATGTGCCCAATCGGCATCTTCAGCACATCGCCCCTGGCCACGGTCCGCGTAAACGGCGAGTCCGTCGTCTCCGTCCGCAGATGCACCTGCTTGCAGATGTATTTGAGCCCCGCATTGCGCATCAAGGCGCCCGGCAGCAGTCCAGCCTCGGTCAAAATCTGGAATCCGTTGCAGATGCCCAATACCAGTCCGCCGCCCGCAGCAAACTTCTTCACCGACTGCATCACTGGAGAAAACCGCGCAATAGCGCCCGTCCTCAGGTAGTCCCCATAGGCAAACCCACCCGGTACCAGCACCGCATCCACACCCTGCAAGTCCGCAGAGTCGTGCCAAAGGAACGTAACAGGCTGCTTCGCCACCTCGGCAATCACGTTATACGTATCGTGGTCGCAGTTCGAACCCGGAAATACCAGCACGCCAAATTTCATGCCTCTAGGTTATCAGCCCACCGCCTGTGTGCAACCGGTACGCAGACTCCAGTTGAAGGGTACGGGCTTCAGCCCGTACATAATTCTCAACAAAACCGTCTGGGCTTCAGCCCCTGAGGGAGTGTGACTTCGATAAACTCATAGAGATAGCCATCACCCCGGAGCCAGCTTGTCCATCGCCACGCAGCAGCAGATCATCCAGCCCGCAAGCAACATCTCAGGCAGCCTTCGCCTCCCCGGCGACAAGTCCATCAGCCACCGCTACGGCATGTTGGCCGCATTCGCTGAGGGCACATCCCGCTTTACCAACTTCTCCACCGGAGCTGACTGCGCCTCCACACTGGCCTGCATGTCCGCACTCGGCGCCAGGGTCAACCACACCGCGGACTCCATCGAAGTCACCGGCGTAGCTGGCCGCGTCACCCCCGCCAGTCACCCGCTCGACTGCGGCAACTCCGGCTCCACCATGCGCATGATCTCCGGCCTCCTCGCCGCTCAGCAGGGTTCATTCACCCTCATCGGAGACCAGTTCCTCTCCCGCCGCCCCATGGAGAGAATCAGAAAGCCCCTCGAATCCATGGGCGCGCGCCTCACCCTTACCGAAGGCCATGCTCCGCTCACCATCCAAGGTGGCCCGCTCACAGCCATTGACTACACCACGCCCATTCCCAGCGCCCAGGTCAAAACCTGCGTTCTCCTTGCCGGCCTGCAAACCCCCGGCATCACCACCGTGCGTGAAGCCATCCGCACCCGCGACCACAGCGAGCTTGCCCTCCGCGCCTTTGGAGCAGAACTCACCCGCACAGTCGACTCCATCTCCATCCGCGGCCCGCAGCCGTTGCACGCCATTGAGGGCGCGGTCCCCGGCGATCTGTCTTCTGCTGCATTCTTTCTCTGCGCAGCCACCATGTTCCCAGATTCCAATCTGGTGCTCGACTCCATCAGCCTCAACCCCACCCGCGCCACTTTGCTCGATGTACTCACCGCTCTCGGCGCACGCATCTCCGTCCTCGACGTGCAGGAGAAGCACTCCGAACTGGTCGGCACCATCCAGATCACCGGCCCGGAAGACGGCATGACCACCACGGCCATCAGCGGCGCACTCGCCGCGCAGCTTATTGACGAACTGCCGGTGCTCGCAGCCATTGGCCCCTACACCAGCGGGGGCCTCCGCATCCGCGACGCCAAAGAACTCCGCGTCAAGGAGTCCGACCGCATCGCGCTGGTAGCCAAAAACCTCCGCGCCATGGGAGCAGAGGTCATCGAGTTTGAAGACGGCCTCGACGTACCCGGCGGCCAGACGCTGCACGGCGCAACCATAGACAGCGGCGGCGACCACCGCATAGCCATGGCCTTCGCCGTTGCTGCACTCAGAGCCGAAGGCGAAACCATCATCCAGGGCTCCGAATCCGCCGCCATCAGCTTCCCCGAGTTCTTCAACATGCTCGACCGCATCGCCGAACGCTAGCGCGGAACGTCAAATCTCGACATCGCAAAACGAACCCCGCCATCCTGTCTGGACAGCGGGGTTCTTATACTTCGACAACAACCAAAGGCTCAATCAGCGTCTAGCAAGTGCTGCGGCGCGTTCTTTCTGCCTCGCCTGCATTTAACCCTCTGCACCCTTCCTGCTATACGAGTGTCCGGTAAGCAAACCAATCACGAACCAGGCAAACAATGCCGCTCCAATTGAGAACAGAATGTCTCCCGGTACTCGCATCCAGCGCAGTGTCTGCATGGAGCCGGATTGCATAAACTCCGCCGAGCGCGCGTACCAGGTGCCGTGCTCAATCGAAGCCCAAGCCTGCAGCAATCCCACCGGCAACATACTCAACACGACCATGAAGATCAAGCCAAAGTTGAGGCACCAGAACGAGAGCTTCAGCGGCGTCTCATTCCACTTGCGGCCGGCACCCAGAGCGCGGAAGCAGAACAACGTAAGTCCCAGTCCCAGCATCCCGTACACGCCAAACAGAGCCGTATGGCCGTGGACCGGAGTCAGATTCAGCCCCTGAACGTAGTAAAGCGAGATCGGCGGATTGATAAGGAAGCCGAACAGTCCTGCTCCCACCAGGTTCCAGAACGCAACCGCAACAAAGAAGTAGATGGGCCACTTGTAGTTGGCAATCCATCGCGACTTCTCTGTCGGTCGCGCAAGCCGGATGTTCTCCCAGGCTTCAAACCCGATGAGAGTCAATGGCACCACTTCAAATGCGCTGAAGATCGCGCCCAGCCCAATCACTGCGGGCGTTGCACCGGCAAAGTAAAGGTGATGAAACGTTCCAATGATGCCGCCCGACAGAAAGATCGTTGTCGAAAACAGCGCAGCCTTGGTTGCGGTCCTGATCTCAATCAACTGCAGCCGCGTAAACAGGAATCCGATCACAACCGTCGCGAATACCTCAAAGAAACCTTCTACCCAGAGATGAACCACCCACCAGCGCCAGTACTCAGCCGTCACCAGGTTGCTGCGCTGCCCATACATCAGCCCCGCCGAGTAGAACAGCGGAATAGCGATGCTGGAAATAAGAAACAGCATCAGCAGCGAACGGTCTTCGCTCTTCTTCACCAGAGCAGGTTTCAGCGCCGCTACCATCAGCACCAGCCAAAGCACCAGTCCGACGAAAAGAAGAATCTGCCACAGGCGGCCCAGGTCCACATATTCATATCCCTGGCTGCCGAACCAGAACCACATATTGCCCAGCCGCTGCTGAATCCCCATCCACTCGCCCGCCAACGAACCGCCCACAACCAGGATCAGTGCGCCAAACAGCACATTCACTCCCAGCCTCTGATACTTTGGCTCGTGCCCGCTGACTGCCGGGCCAACATAGAGTCCCGTTGCCAGCCACGACGTTGCAATCCAGAAGATGGCAATTTGCAGGTGCCATGTGCGTGTCACCGCATACGGCAGATACTTTGCCAGCGGAAATCCAAAGAACGCCTGTCCCTCAACACCGTAGTGAGCCGTCAACACGCCCATCAGAATCTGCACGCCCCAAAGAATCACCACCACAAAAAAGTACTTCAGGGTCGCGCGCTGGGAGGGAGTCGCCTTCAGCGCCAGAAACGGATCACTCGCCGGATAAGGACCATGCACCAGCTCCTTCTCCTGCGACGCATACCACCACACCAGTCCGCCGATACCCGCCAGCAAGCCTACAAAACTCAGTACGCTCCAAAGCACTGCGCTCGATGACGGCTCGTTGCCAATCAACGGCTCATGCGGCCAATTATTGGTATAGGTTGTTTCAGAGCCGATGCGATCCGTGCCGCAGGCCCACGCTGTCCACCAGAAAAACGCAGCCAGTTGTTTTTGCTTTGCCGCGTTCGTCAGCGCGCCGCTCGGAATCGCATACTCTGACCGGCCAGTCGCAAAAACGTCCGTGTAGTACGCCTGTAGCTTTTCATACGCCGCCGCGCGATCAGCACTGATCGTGACCCGGTTGCGCGAAGCATCGTAAGTATTCGTCCGCATCTCGCGAATCAGGCGCGCCTTCAAGACGGCCTGCTGATCCTGGTCCAGCGCAGCAAAGTTCGCTGCGCCCAGTTTGGCCGCCCACGTATCCAGCAACATCAACGACTCGCGATGAAGCCAATCCGCGCTCCAGTCCGGTGCAACGTACGCTCCGTGACCCCAGACGGTGCCAATCTCCTGGCCACCAATCGATTGCCACACGCCCTGCCCATCCGTGATCGAACTGCCCGTAAATAGCAGTTGTCCGTCCGTCGTATAGACATCAGGAAGAGGGGGAGCTTCACTGATCATCTTCCGTCCAACTCCACCAAGAACGGCAAACGACCCAAGAATTACGATGGCCAATGCCACCCAATAACGCTTATATGACATAGTTGTTCCTTTGCTGGGAATAAATGCCCTGCGGCCTCATCGGTCTTCGAAGATGGCTGCTATGAGGTCACCCTAACGACTTCCTATTCCGAGCGCAGGGACTTAAGTCACTATTTCGCGTCAAAGGCCACAAAAGCTGCCCCAATGAATGAAGGGGAGCGCGCGATGGATGGCACTCGATTGTGTGCGGAAAGCGCAAAGGCGCGTCCGAATTCCTACGACACATCTGTATTTGGACGCATTTGAAATGTGCGGGGATACCTGATTGTACAAACCTGCCAAAACGCCAGTGCCCCGGATCTCGTTTCCGAGACCAGGGGCACCAGGGTATATCAATACCGCTTCTGACAAACTTATGCCTTCGGCGGAAAGACTCCGTTCTTGGTGTAAGCAACCGTGCTGAAGCCCTGCACGAACTTGAACATCCGATCCATGGCCGGACCGCCGTTGCCGCTCGCGTCCACCGTTTTGTAGTCGAAACCATCCGGGTTGGCGATGATCGCATTCAGCGTATCCAGAATGTGTACCAGCACACTGTTCTCAAGGTTCATCATAAAGTGCCCTGGGAACAAGTAATCGTACTCATCCTTGCGCGCAACCAGCTTGGTCAGATTGTCCCTGTAAGTGGTGAGGTTCAGGTACTGGCCAAACTCCGTTCCGGGCCTCGGTCCGCTGCCGCAGGAGATCACATCGCTGCACACCACGTCGCCGGCAAAGATGCGGCGCGCTTTTTTGTCCAGATACATGGAGTGACCCGGTGAGTGTCCG
>Ga0364860_10015_pt4 | contig 58253 bp, 30 predicted proteins | sample ExccelAu500001D4_FD_206916 | JGI IMG/M metagenome (GOLD analysis project Ga0364860, IMG submission 206916) | Enriched cells from Trout Bog Lake Hypolimnion, Wisconsin, USA - BchlTB.Aug20.5000.01 .D4 | ecosystem: Environmental > Aquatic > Freshwater > Lake > Hypolimnion/Profundal zone | place: USA...
GAGACAGATATACTGACACTTCCGGTTGCAGTACCGGAACAGGTCGGATTAACCAGTACCGGAGAGGTGATTGAAAGTGCGTTTGTTGGCTCAGTAATGGTAACGGTCAGATTCTGAGAACATGATTTGGCATCTACCACATGAACTGTGTATACACCGGCTTTCATCCCTGTAATTACATTTCCCGTGACTGTTGGCGTATTTGGTCCTGAAGTAACAGAATAGGTATAACCCGGTGTTCCTCCTGATGCTGTTACAATTGCACTTGCAGTGGCTGAACCTTTGCAAAGGGCATTAACCTGGCTTGACAATCCTAAGATTAATGGCGTTGGCTGAGTGATTGTGAAACTTACAGTGTAGGAGCAGCTGTTCGCATCAGTGATCTGCACGGTGTAACCCCCGGCAGCCAGGCTCGAAAATACTCCGGTAGTATTACTGGTAGTCCCGTTTAATAAATAGGTTTGAGTTCCTGTGCCACCGGTAGCCGTAATAGTAGCCGCTCCCGTTGATGCTCCGTTACAACCGACATTGGTCAGAGAAGTAATGGTTGCTGCCAGGGTACTGTTGGTATTATCAATGTTGAAGCCTGTGGTTGCAGTACATCCTCCTGATGTTGCTGTAAAAATTGCCGTATGATAACCCGCCGCAAGAGCCGAGTAGGTATGTGGAGATGTTTGGGCACTGCCGCCATCAAGGCTGATGGATCCGGCAACACTTCCAGTTAAAGTGACCGCACCCACAGAACTATTACACTGTGTGCCAGTAATGGCACTGGCGGTTAAAGTCGGGATTGCGTTTACGGTCAATGTCATTGAAGAGACTGCATTGGCACATGTTCCCAATCCTGTAGCTGTAAGAGTAATGGTTATGGCCCCTGTTGTCGTCGGCGTAAAGGTGGGGTTTTGAGCATGGATATTGTCAAATGTCCCGCCGGTACTTGTCCACGTAATTGCTGAGTAATTGGATGCAGTTGCTCCGGTAAGCACATACGGGTTACCTGAACAAATTGAAGCACTGGCTCCGGCATAGGCTGTTGGTGCCGGCCAGATATTTAATACCATAAAGTCACTGACACCCGGACAACTTCCATTTCCGGCCGCAGTAAGGGTTAACTGAACCTGCCCGGTGGCGATATCTGCAGCGCTTGGTGTATAGACAGCACCAAGAGTAGTTGCACCGGTAAAAGTACCAGTGCCAGTGGTGGTCCATAATAAGGATGCATAATTTGACGCGGTACCGTTTAAGGTATAGGTCGTTGCAGTTGTGCAGATTGCATCATCCGCGCCGGCACTAACGGTTGGTGCATGGGTGATTGTCAAAACCATTCCCTGGCTTACAGAAGTCGGAGAACATGTATTCCCGCTGAGAGGTTTATTAAATGCGGTCAAAGTAAGGGTTACACTGCCGGTTGAAATATCGGCTGCACTCGGAGTATAGGTGGGATTAAGCGAATTTAGACTGTTAAAGGTCCCGGTTCCGCTTGTCGCCCAGCTCAGGCTTGAGAAATTAGTGGCCGTAGCACCGGTTAGGGCATATGAACTTCCGGCACAAATTGTGGCGTTCGGCACGTTGACTGTTGGAGGGGTCCAGATAGATAAGACCATTGAAGTAGCCGCGTTTGGACATACCCCTCCGCTAAAGGCTGTTAAAGCCAACACTACCTGTCCGTCCTGGACATCCGAAGCGCTAGGCGTATAAACAGGATTTGCAATGTTATTATGATCGAATGTACCAGTTCCATCCGTAGTCCATAAGTAGGAGCTGGGAGTCCCTGTTACCGTAGGATTCAGTGAATAGGTTGTTGTTGTCGGATAACACATATTCCCGTTGCTGACAGATACCAACAATGCCGGGGAACAAGAGGTATTGAATGGTGTCGGGGAACTTTCGGAAGGGTTTCCGTCATGGTTGGGATCGGGATCGCTGCCATTCACAGAAAGATCAGGCACAGTTCCGGGGGTTGTGGAACTTGCAGTTACCTGATTGCTGTAAACTCCTGCCGTTAAGATCTTTACGGTTAATCGGATATCGGATGAAGCGCCTGCTACCAGACTGTTTCCGACAGATACCAGCAGATTCTGATCTGAGTTTCCATTAAATGATGTATTTACTGCAAAATTTGCACTGGATATTCCGACTACTGCATAATTCCCGGCGAGCGCACCTGTGTTAAGCAGATCGGTAACCTGGATATTATCCATTTGGACCTTCCCGTAATTCTGAACCCTTATGTTAAATTGCGCAGTGTAGGTTCCGTCTCCGTTATTAGCCATGCTGACCAGCTCTTTGGCGACGCCAATTATAGGAGGACAGTTAGTTACAGTCACAACAAATGCAAAGGAAGGACCTGTGCAATTGGAAGGAGAAGGGCCAGTAGGAGTTATGGTGTAGGTAACTTGTCCGTTGCCGGTACCTGTATTGACCAGGACATCGTCGATTGTTCCATAACCACTTGTTTTGTAGCCGGTTATACTTCCACTCGTCAGGTTGCCTGTCCAGGCAAAGGTTGTCCCCGCAACAAGCGAAGTTGGAGTATAATTTCCGGTGGTTTGACCACTGCAAATAGACATTGTGGAGGCACTTGTAACTGTAGGTGTCGGATTTACCGTAATTACCACATTGGTTGATGCACCAGCACATCCGGTTGGGCTTACAGGGGTAACAACATAAGTGGCCGTTTGTGGCGAAGAGGTGGTATTAACAAGTACGTCTGTTATAGGTGCTGTGCTTCCTGTTGATGTTCGCGCAGTTCCCCCGGTGATATTTCCCGATCCGTTTGAAATGGTTGGGGCAGGCCACCAGAATGTTGTCCCTGGTACATAAGGAGTGGTGGAGAGGGCAAGACTTGCTGCGGTGCCGCTGCAAATGGTCTGGACCAGACCAGATGTCACCGATGGAGCCGGATTTACCGTAACTACAAGTGTAGAAGGGGTACCCGCACAACTTCCGGGAGCAGGACCAGTAGGGGTCAATAGATAAGAGACACTAACCGGGTTTCCTGTTGTGTTGATAAGTGTTTCACTGATAGATGCCGTAGTTCCGCTTCCTGTGGATGGAGTGATTCCTGAAACTGAGGCTCTGGTCCATGTAAATGACGATCCTGGGACATTGCCGGTAATGGTATAGGCGTAGGGCGATCCGCTACAAACGGATCCCGTAAGTGCACTGGTAATCAACACTCTCGGGTAAACTGAAATAACAACATTTTGTGCTGAACCAACGCAACTGCCCAACCCGGATGGCGCTGTGGCCGTTACACTATAGGTGGCTGTCTGTGGACTACCGGTATTATTATAAAATGTATCGGTGATCGGATTTGTGCTTCCCGACAAACGGGCTGTGCCTCCGGTCATCCCTCCGGTCATTACGGGTGCACCATAGGTAAATAATGGACCGGTCATTGATGGTGTAGTGGTAAGCGCCAGATTGGAAGTGGCATAATAGGTGGCATCCGTACAGATACCCTGAACCAGACCCGTTGTAACAACTGGAACGGGATTGACCGTTATGACTATCGTAACAGGAGTTCCTGAGCAACCGTTAATGATCGGATAAACGGTATAGGTGGCTGTTTGGACGGTAGCAGTAGTATTTACCAGCACATCACTGATTGCATTGGTATTTCCGGGAGAGAGCCTTGCTACTCCACCTGTAATATTTCCCGGTGCGTTTGAAATAGTTGGTGCCGCGTAGTAGAATGTGGTTCCGGGAACCGTCGTACTTAAAGTAATCCCAGCTGAATTACCACTGCAAATGGTATTGGTGAGCGGGGCAGAAACATTTGGAGTCGGATGTACCGTGACTACGAGGTTCACTGATGAGCCACTACAGAATGATGGTGCTGGGCCAGTAGGAGTAATAACATAAGTCACTGTTCCGTCGGAAATGTCAGAGTTCACCAAAACATCAGAGATTGGACCCGAACCGCTCGCAGAAAATCCGGTAACTGTGCCGCTGGTTAAGGTTGCGGTCCAGGAAAAAGTTGTTCCGGTGACCAGTGAAGTTGGAGTGTAAGCAACACTCGCGTTATTGCATATCGATTTAGAAGTGACACTGGTCACTGTAGGTACCGGACTTACAGTAATCACAACATTACGCGTCGCGCCCGTACATCCGGAGCTGACGGGAGTTACAACATAAGTTGCTGTCTGGGAGGAAGAGGTGCCATTAACAAGATTATCCGTTATTGGAGCTGCACTTCCAGGCGATGTTCTAGCAGTTCCGCCAGTGATTCCACCTGTAACCGTAGGTGCCGGCCACCAGAAGGTGGTGCCGGAAACTGAAGGAGTCGTGGTAAGGGCAAGACTTGCCGCTGTGCCACTGCAATTTGTTTGAACCAATCCCGATGTTACTGATGGTGTCGGACTTACTGTGACCACCAGTGTTGAAGGTGTTCCTGTACAACTTCCCGGAGCAGGGCCGGTAGGAGTTAAAATATAAGAAACTGCAATCGGGCTACCCGTAGTGTTGGTAAGCGTTTCACTAATTGCTGAAGTACTTCCACTGCCAGTGGCCGGAGTGATACCGGCAACTGAAGCTCTGGACCAGGTAAACGAGGAGCTTGGTATGCTGCCGGTGATCGTATAGGAATATAGTGATCCACTGCAAACAGTTCCGGTCAGGGAACTGGTAATTGTTGCCAAAGGATATACCGTAATAACCACATTTTTGGCTAATCCGGCGCAGCTACCCGAACCGGACGGTGCAGTAGCTGTTACACTATAGGTAGCCGTTTGAAGGGTACCCGTATTATTATAAAAGGTATCGGTGATCGGACTTGTACTTCCGGTAACGCGCGCAGTGCCCCCGGTCATTCCTCCGGTTAAAACAGGAGCACCATAGGTAAACAATGCTCCGCTCATGGACGGAGTAGTCGTCAGGGCCAGATTGGCAGTTGCATTAAATGAACCATCAACACATATATTCTGAACTAAACCTGTTGTTACTACCGGAACAGGATTTACAGTGACTACGACTACTATAGGTGTACCGATGCACCCGCTAATTATTGGATAAACCGTATAAGTGGCTGTTTGAACGGCTGCAGTCGTGTTGACCAGTATGTCAGTAATTGCATTGGTATTACCCGGAGATGTTCTTGCTGCACCGCCTGTAATATTGCCCGGTGCTCCGGAAATGGCCGGCGCCGCATAATAAAATGTAGTTCCGGGAACTGATGTACTCAAAGTAATTCCCGCAGAATTATTACTGCAAATGGTATTGGTGAGCGAAGCAGTTACAACTGGCGAGGGCTGTAACGTAACCGTAATAGTGAATGTTGATCCGGTGCAGCTTCCCGAAGTAGGAGTTACCGTGTAAGTGGCTGTGACTGATGTATTAGTCGTATTAGTTAAAGTTCCGCTGATACTAGTTGGGGAACCACTGCTGGCTGCTCCGCCTGTAAAGCCGGCTCCGGTGGGTGCTGGCCAGTTGTAGGTAGTCCCTGCCGGAACAATTCCATTCGTGACATCTACCGGAGTTACGGTAAAAGTTCCTCCGCTGCACAGGGTTGGTGTGAAATTGGTTATTGCGGGGGTTGGGTTCACTGTGATTACCACATTACTCGTTGGACCTGCACAACCTGTGGGGCTTACCGGCGTGACAACATAAGTGGCTGTTTGAGTAGAGGAGGTGGTATTGACAAGCATGTCGGTGATGGGTGCCGAGGTTCCGGGAGATACTCGTGCAGTTCCACCGGTAATATTCCCCGATCCACCCGAAATTGTCGGGGCAGACCACCAGAATGTTGCCCCTGTAACTGAAGGATTGGTGGTAAGTGTGAGATTTGCTGCCGTACCACTGCAAATTGTTTGTACCAATCCCGATGTCACCGATGGTGTCGGATTCACCGTAACCACCAGTGTCGAAGGAGTCCCCGTACAACTTCCGGGTGCCGGAGTGGTAGGAGTTAAAACATAGGAGACCGCAATCGGGCTGCCCGTTGTGTTGGTAAGGGTTTCACTTATCGCAGAGGTACTTCCGCTCCCGGTAGTTGGGGTTATTCCTGCAACGGATGCTCTCGACCAGGTAAACGATGAACCTGCCACATTGCTTGTGATCGTATAAGTGTATGGGGATCCACTGCATACCGTTCCGGTAAGGGAACTGGTAATGGTTGCCCGCGGAAAGACTGTAATAACCACATTCTTGGTTGGTCCACTACAACCTCCAAGGCCGGAAGGAGCAGAGGCTGTTACACTATAGGTAGCAGTTTGGGTGCTACCGGAATTATTATAAAAGGTATCGGTGATCGGACTAGTGCTTCCAGTGAGCCTGGCAGTACCCCCAGTCATTCCTCCGGTCATCACAGGTGCACCGTACGTAAACAAAGCGCCAGACATAGAGGTCGTCGTTGTCAGTGCCAGATTGGCAGTAGCATTTGACGAAGCATCTGCGCATATATTCTGAACTAATCCGGTAGTAAGAACCGGAACCGGATTTACAGTTACTACTATTATAATAGGTGTACCGGTGCATCCGCTAAAAATTGGATATACCGTGTAGGTTGCTGTTTGAATGGCAGCAGTCGTGTTGACCAATATATCTGTTATTGCATTGGTATTTCCGGGAGTGAGCCTTGCTGTTCCGCCGGTAATATTCCCGGATGTTCCGGATATTGCCGGTGCTGCATAATAAAATGTAGTTCCGGGAACTGATGTACTTAAAGTAATTCCCGCGGAATTGCCACTACAGATTGTATTGGTTAAAGGAGCAGTTACAACCGGGGTTGGATGTACTGTGACAACCACGTTCGCAGTTGATCCCGGGCACGGTGGAGAGAAAGGACTTTGAAGCGTAAAGACATAGGTAACTACGCCATCAGATATACCGCTGTTAACCAAAACGTCCGTGATCGGACCTGAGCCAGTGGCGGTGAAACCGGACACACTTCCGCTGGTTACTGAAGCTGTCCAGGTAAAAGTCGTTCCGGGAATTCCAGAAGTAGGGGTATACGCAACATTTGAGTTATTGCAAAGGGACAGTGTGTTGCCACTGGTTAATGTTGGAACCGGATTAACAGTGATTGTAAAAGTTATTGGAGTACCATTACAAACAACTCCTCCAGATAAATTAGTATATGAAGGCGTTACAGTTACCGTGGCAATAACCGGTAAAATGCCGGTATTGTTTGCAGCAAAGGTAGGTATATTTCCTGCACCGCTGGCTGCAAGTCCTATGCCTGGCGTATCGTTTGTCCAATTATAAACTGTTCCCGGGAGAGAACCTGAAAAGTTTATGGCAGTAGTATTAGTCCCGTGACAAAGCGTTTGACTGGATACCGGATTAACAGTCGGACTTTGATTGAACGTAACAAGCATTTGGTCTGAGGTAGAACAGATCGCTCCGTCATTAACGGTCCATTTTAAAGTATATGCATTTCCTGCAATACCTGTAAAGGTTGAATTATAGGATGTTGGAGTTGTAACTACCCCGCCGGTTCCGCTAAGAATTGTCCATGAGCCTGTCACAGGTGTAGGATTATTCCCTGCAAGTGTAACGGATGTTAATCCGCAGGTTGCTGCATTTATCTGATCCGGGCCTGCATTGGCTGCAGGTGCATTGGTGACAGTCATAGTCGCATCGGTATAAGTAGAACACGACACGTTTGTAATTCTCCAACGGAAAACATATGCCCCAGGTATCGCACCAGTAATGGTGGTTGTCGGGGAGTTGGGTGAGGTAATGGTAGGGGTGTTCGGACCACTTATGGTCGTCCAGGTGCCGATTTCCCCTGTTGCCGGAGAGTTTCCGGCCATGGTAAAGGAAGTTGCATTACAGAAATCCTGGTTTGGACCAGCGTCGGCTGTTGTTGCATAAACCGTTATTTGCAAATTGTTCGAAGAGGAGCAGGTTCCGTTCAGATGTGACCAGCTGAATACATAAGTCCCGGTTACCAACCCCGTAATCGTTGTCGTGGGTGAAGAAGGATTCGTAATGGTATAACCCGCAGGTCCGCTCACATAACTCCAAAGCCCAGTTTCACCTCCGGCCGGTGCATTACCAGCCATTGTCGCAATAGTTGCCGGGTAGCAAACTGTCTGGTTGGCACCTGCCACAGCCTGACTTGGCAGGGTATTCATAGTTATGGTTACATCTGCGTAATTGCTTGTACAGGTTCCATTACTGATGGTCCAACGGAATCCATAGGTACTGCCTGAGGTCCCGCCTACAGCAGAGGTAGTCGGACTGTTAGGAGATAAAATGGTTAATGCAGGTCCGGATGTCTGAGTCCAGGTCCCGGTACCCACCGAAGGTGTGTTTCCAACAAGTGCAATGGGAACCAGGGAACAATATGATGTGGCAGTTCCTGATACATTGGCAGTGGATGGAGTTGCATAATTATTGATAGTTACTTCATCATAAGAGGAGCAATATGATGTTGAGGTTGTCCAACGGAAAACATAAACGCCATATAGTCCGGCTGTTGGCGTATATTTTGCAGTATTTAATGCCGGATTGTCAAACGATCCTGCATAACCCGCAGGCCCCGATGTGATACTCCATGATCCGTTACCAATAGCAGGGTTACTGGCAGCCAATGTAAAAGAGCTTGCATTACATAAAGCCTGATCTGGTCCGGCATTAGCTGTTGTTGGGGTTTGATAGACCGTAATGGTCATGGTCTGATAATTGCTTGCACAGCTTCCATTTGAGACAGTCCAGCCAAATGTATAGGTATCAGGAGTTCCATCTGAATTGGGTCCCAACCCGGTGATAACAGAATCGTAAAGCAACGGATTGGAAATATTCGGACTTGGTCCAGTACCAGTGTGTGAAACAAAGGTCCAGGTGCCAAGGCCGACTGCCGGATTGGTAGCCGCCATGGTTGCTGTAGTTGCGCACATCACACTTTGGTTCGGGCCTGCAATTGCCGGCGATGGGGGGGCATAATTGGTAACCCGAACCTGATCGGCATTGCTGCAGGTGGAATTGGAGACTGTCCACTGGAAAATATAAATACCATATTTCCCTGCCGTTGGTGTATAAATAGCCGTATTTGAGGATGGGTTGTCAAATGATCCTGAATACCCGGCTGGTCCTGAAAGTACACTCCATGTTCCGGTTCCGGCAGTTGGTGCAGTGGCAGCCATCGTGAAAGAGTTTGCATTGCATAATGTCTGATCAGACCCTGCGCTTGCAATACTCGGTGGGGCATAAAGGGTAACCGTCATTTGATCGGTGGTGCTGCAGCCTGGAGCTGAAATCGAATATTGAAAAGTATAGACTCCAGGTATTAGTCCCGATGCAATCGCTGTATTCGCAGAAGTCGGAGTTATGGTTGCCACATTGGGCGTTACCCCAACTTGTGTCCATGTACCCGAACTGGCCAGAGTACCTGTCAGGTTTACAGCAGTTACTGCATCGCAATAGCTCTGATTACCTCCTGCATTGGCATTCAGTGTTACATTAACTGTAACATTGGCTGAAGTAGAAGGACAATAGGTTCCACCCGAAACAGTCCACTGGAACACATAGGTGCCCGTAATTAATCCTGTTATACTGGTAGTGGGTGAAGATGGTGTTACAATTGTCGGGGTATTGGGACCGCTGACAATTGTCCACAGCCCTGTCCCTGAGGTCGGTGCAACTGCATTCATCGATACAGAAGATGAACCACAAACTCCTTTGGGGGTCGTTCCTCCATCGGCAGTGGAGGGAGGTGGGCCTGAAACGAAAAGGGAGATGTCATCACTGACGGAACAGGCTCCGTTTGAAACAGTGTACCTAAAAACATATACCCCTGAAACCATTCCTGTTACCGTCGTTGTGTAGGTGGTAGGGGAGGTAATGGTTGCCGCACTCCCTGAAACCTGAGTCCAGACACCGGTTCCGGGACTTGGTTCTGCCCCTAATGAAGAGGTGAGGGTAGCACTGCTTCCGCAAATTTGCTGATCGGGGCCTGCATTGAATGACTGCAAAGGAGGGTCAATAGTAACAACTACTGTATCCAACGTAGGACTGCATCCACCACTCGATATGGCCCATTGAAACTTATAGACCCCGTTTGTTAATCCGGATACAGAAGTATTGTATACCGTAGGACTTGAGATGGTAGCCGATGGTCCGCTTATTTTTGTCCAAAGTCCGGTGCCGGGAGAGGGATTATTTCCAGCCAGTGTAATTGAAGTTAATCCTGAACTTAAACATTGGTCCGAACCAGCATTTGCCAGGATGGGGCCGGTAGTATTAATCACACTGGCTGTCATAGAACTGGTTGCCGATCCGCAACCATTGGCAACAGTCCATGTAAAGGTGTAAGTGGTATTGGGCTGGAGACCTGTAACTATTGCAGTGGGTGAATGGACATCTGAAATAGCCAGACCTGTAGTACTCGGACTTACTGTCCATGTCCCCTGTTCAAAAATATAAAGTGGCGGTGTGGCGTTGAGGTGAAGCGGGGAATTAGAGCAGACTCCTGTTTGATTCGGTCCTGCGTAACTATCTGTGGGAATAGATGTAGCGGTGAAAACCTGAACATCATCCTGGGTAGTGGGACATAAGGGACCTCCTGAAATAATCCAGCGGAAAACATATAACGAATTTGGTTGCAGGCCGGAAATTCCCAAGGTCGGGAGATTGGGATTGGTTAGAAGAATAACGTTAGGACCGCTTACCTGTGACCAGGTTCCCTGCCCAACTCCTCCTCCAAATGTAGGATCATTTCCAATCAGAAAAGTAGATGTGACATTACAGTTGAGGATCTGATCTGTTCCGGCATTAGCTGCATTAATAAAATCTGAGGTTACTATGGTGATTCCTGCAAAGGGAGTTGAACACGATCCACCAGTGGTCGTGATACGTCTCATCTGTACCTGATAGGTTCCTGTTCCCGTTAATCCACTGATAATCAAAGGAGATGATCCCGCATTGATCCATGAGGTCGGAAAACTTGGTATTCCTGTAGTTGTCGGTCCGCTTAAGATCTGATATTGCGTCGTTCCGGAACCTCCGGCCGTAAAATTAATAGTTGCCGAATTTACACCACAGGTCAATGTAATTGGACTTGGCGTAGTTATAGCGAGGGTTGGCGGATTTGGATTGTAGGATACGGTGACATTTGCTGAACTTGAACAAACAGTAACCGGGTTATTAATGGTATAGGAAAAGGTATAAGTATTTGGACTTACCAGGTTATTTACCGTTGTAATCTGACTTGTAGGACTTACGATACTTCCTGCAGGAAGCGTCGGTCCACCGGTCTGAACCCAAAGGACACTTTCATTGACATATTGTGGAACTGCACCACTTAAAACGGTCGATGTAATCGTTGGGTCGCAAAAATCCTGATCCCCGCCGATAATACTCGCCGTGGTTATATTGGCAGTGGGTGCCGGAACAATAACCTGAACCGTTGAAGTTCCTGAATCACATGGTCCAACTACAGTCCATCTGAATACATAGGTTCCCTGGATCAGGTTGGTAACAGATGTATTATTGGCGTTAGGACTCACAATAGTCGGAACATTAGGCCCGCTTACAACACTCCAGGTACCGATTTGACCATTAATGCCTGAGCCGGCATACGACCCATTTAAAGTGGTTGATTCTGTTGACGAATAACAATGTCCTAAAGTTTGGTCTGGCCCTGCACTTACGGGTGTAATCCCCCCCCTGTTCGTAATTATAACCTCATCATAAGAGGAGCATAATGTTGTAGAATTGGTGATGGTCCAACGCAAAGTTACAGGACCTGAAGTTCCCCCGGTAATGGTAAGCGGTGAAGTTGCACTCGTTGGATTATTGACAGTTACTCCGCCGCCACTACCGGTCCAAAGTCCGGTTTCATTGGTGCCGGGAGTATTCCCGGCCAGGCTTGCTGTTGCACCGGGACAATAATTGGCGTCAGGCCCGGCGTTCGCCGGGGTAATTAACTGCACCGTGTGGGTCACATCCTGGTAAATCAGAGTGCCATCCAGACATATCGTTGAGATCCTGAATGAATAGGTATTTCCCCCTATCAGGTTGGTTACCTGGGTATTTAAATCAGTGGGATCAACGATTGTAGCTGCGGGACCACCAATCTGGCTCCAGATTACCTGTGCTCCGGTCATCAGTGGGGCAGTATACGCTCCTTGCAGAATTAGCGGTTGACCGGCGCAGATGGTTTGCGGTATACCGGAGTTTACCGAACAGTTTTGACCTTGCACCTGCTGTGTAAAACCAGCTATCACAAAAAATACCAGAATTATAAGCGATTTGAAAGAACCGTTAATGGTTTGGAGTACCCGTTGTCCGGTAATCGTTTTAAAGAAATTTACCATGGTCTGTATGGTTTGAGTTGAATTTACGTTTGGTAGTAGGGTTGCTGTATGTTGATTCTTCATTGGAAAATTCGTTAAATTCAGACTATAATTCATAGAGATGCAGCGGATAAAATTAATCCCTGTATAAACTGAAAATGGAACATTTTACGAATTATAATAACCTGGATTTAGGGTTAAATGATTATGCCTTTAAGGTGACTTAAACTATTATTATTAATACTTTTTAACAGAATAATTCACCAAAACAAATCTAGCGATATTTTCAGAATGCTGATTAACTGTATCTTATAAAATTTAATTTATAATAATTCTAAATAGAGTTTCTTGCCTGATGTAAAATTAATTTACGTGCCAGATATGCAATTGTAAGATTTAGAAGACACAAATAATATATTTACAAATTATTTCGAAACATAAGAATAAATTCTTAATGTAACGTGGGAGTCTTTAAAAGCGCTAAGAGCCTAGATAACAGGAGTTATTGCATTCGGTGGTTCAGAATATCCGGTTAATTTATCCCTTTGCCAATTTTTTTTAATTCTTTCCATGTAAAAAATTACCTGCATAAAATTTTAGTGAAAAAGATTACTTTTTGGGCGGTTTCATCGAATTAATCAGGTTATTATGACAAGTTCTTATAGGGTATTGACACATGTTCATATATTTTAACGTCAAAAGCGACCAGATATTTCAATAAATTATTATTTCTTGGCCAGCCGGAATTACCCCTGAAAAGAGGTCGGTTTCTGAAGCAATTAATTACCTATCCATATAACAATTATGAATAAAGTGATTTTTGGGTATTATTGCTGAACTGCCGAAAACAATGCTGCAATTTTTTTTTGACGGGCATCTCCGTTTCCGGCATATCTTTCCATCCGTTTCACAAACCCGGAGTACATTGCCAGGGCAGTACGCTCGTAAAACTGGTTGATTCCCTCTTCACGTTCAGGGGTAATTGGCCGGTAATAACCAGGACCCGGATCCAATCCTAATCGATGCTGATAGTTTTCAAATGACTTAATCGCGACGTCAAGAAAAGCCCGTTCATTCTCTGTTCCCGGTATATTTGCAATCGATCTTTCCATGGCTGAAAGAACGGCATACGGCTTCACTAGCGACTGAGGCAACTCTTTGTTTTCCTGCGTATTCGTTGCTTTTTTGGGAACAAGTGAGGGCCTGATAGGGTAGATACTTACCGATGCCTCTTCGGGCCATCCCCCTTCAGTGGTGATCTCAATATTTGCTGTTTCAGGCAGTCCATCGAAAAGAAGATCCACCTGGTCAGTGGACTCAATATTGATTGCCTTGCCATTTACTTTAACCTCTTTTACATTTGGTCCCTGGTTTTTACACGAAAGATAAAGCTGCTTTCCGCCAAACAGGATGGGTTCCTTCTGGTAATACTGGGTAATCGATCCTGGTACACGCGGACGGAGGATAAGTCGGTCGGAACGGTAATCGCAATCAAAAAGCCCACGGATAGTGGCCGCCGGAATCGCAAAATTATCGACCATAACAGCCACCCCATCGACACGGAATTTACCGGAATCTGACCAGGGATTGGTCGTGTTCTCGCCACGCTGTGACCAGGGAGCATCCATCCTGAAATCCTTGGCCCAGCGCATCGCACGATTAGCGGAACGGCGGATATCCTCAAATTTCCCCAACCGGTAATACATCAGGATTGCCCGCCCTTCGACGGTGCCCCAGACTCCACCATTGACCCAGTCGCCGAAAGTCCAGAATCCTTCAAGTCCCTTACCGGAAACTCTTCCCCAGCCTCCGTATGTATCGTCAAGACCCGGTGCATTGGTCAGCAGGAAGTCGTATGGACGGATAGCCGGATAGGCCGCAATTTGATTGTAAATATTTTCGGAAGTCTTTTTGTCTACCACACGAAGGGCTACCGCATCAGCATTCGCAACCCCCTCGAGGTATCCATATTTTTGCTGACCCAATACTCCATGTTTAATTCCGCCCGGTTCAACCGACTTGACCAAATAACCATTTGGAGCCAGAAGCTGGAATAACGACTCACGCGTAATCTTTTGACGGTGTTCTGTCAACATTAGCTTCTCTTTGTCGCCTTTGAATTTGTATAGCTCTGCCATACGATCCATTGCCGCAAGGTAAGTAATGGAAAGACCTGTCAGGTAACTTTTCCCAAATGTGCCATCGGGGAGTCTTACACCGCCATAGCTGGGCGCCAAAAGATTGCAGGCGGGTCCAACTAAGAACAGATTATTTTTTGGGTCACGGCTCTTTTCAATGAAATTGCAGGCCCGTTCCATTTTGGGAAGATAATGCTCAAGTGCTTTTTTGTCATGATTAACCAGTAATATTTCGGCTTGCATTACCAGACCTGCAGCCGTAGCTTCATAAAACCAATCGTGAACCTTCAAATCGCCGTCACCCTGTTTAAAAATAATCTTTCCCGGAGCTGCTGCATCTCCAAGGCTCCCATCTGGGGCGACCAGTTCGGAAAGCGGATTTGGCTTACCATCATCACTCCATCCCCCTTTACGCTTACCATCGCCCTGGTTGTCCCAAAACAGATCCCATGAACGTTGCAGGATTCCGGACCACGGCTCCTGAAGAAAAGGGGTAGCGGCATACGAAAATCCATAGCTATTCTGAATCCACCATGCTCCCCATCCTGCACCTTCATTGAAAGTATCCCAATCGGCATTGTAAATCATTGAAATATTGGGGACTACCGGATTTGGGTGGAAAAAGGCAAACGATTCATCTATGAGTCTGAGAAAATTTAAATCTCCTGTTCCGGAACAATATTTCCCTTCATATTTAACAATCTTTAGAGGTACACTGGCATGTGTGATATGCTTTTTATGTGATTTGTGTTTTACCTGCGCGGTGGCAGATAGGGAAATTATTGCGAAAATAAGAATTGGAAGTCTTTTCATTTTTAAACTTGATAGCGCTAAACTTTGAAAAATAATTTGGAACAGCGGAGCATGGAAATTAAAGTGCAATTTACCGCAATATTTTATAAGATCTGATCCAGGATATGTTTCCTCTCCTGGTGGATTTTCAGGATCAGCTCCCCAAAAAGGGTGTTGGCCCAGGCAAACCACGAACGGGTAAAGTTTTCAGCATTATCTTTATGGAAGGTTTCGTGCATAAATCCGGTACCGGCATGTGTATTTTTGAGCCACGTCAGACATTGCATGATCTCCTGATCGTTATTCGAAGTCATTGCCCTCATGATCAGGCTCATCGGCCAGATCATATCGGCTCCGACATGCGGACCTCCGATACCCGATGCCACCTTACCTTCAAAAAACCAGGGATTATCTTTGCTTAGAACAAACTTCCTGGTATTGATATAGGTCTCATCATCAGGCTTGATGCTACCCAGGTAGGGCATACCAAGGAGGCTTGGGACATTGGCATCATCCATATACAACCGGTTTCCGAAACCATCAATCTCAAAAGACAGCACTTTCCCGTAACCCAGGTGGCTTGCCACGGCATATTGTTTCAACCCTTTTTCAACCCTTTCAGCCAATGAGTTGCATTGAGTAGCAAAGGAGGTGTCTTTATGAACCGAGGTAACCAGTTCAGCCATCTGCCTCAGGGATACAAGGGCAAAATAATTGGACGGTATCAAATAAAGAAAGGTCGTGGCATCATCCGAGGGACGGAAAGTCGAACAAATCAACCCGTTTGCCTTTACTGGATTTCCATATCCTGCGCCACAAACAGTATCGGTCTGTTTCTCTGTTTGACGCATAAAATGGTACGGTCCTTTATCCGTCTTGCGCTGTTGTTCCTCGAAAGTTTTTACAATCAATTTTGCAGCCTTGAGCCATTGCTGATTGAAGGGGACAGTGTCTCCTGTCTTTTTCCAGTAATGGTAGCTTAAGCGGATCGGATAGCAAAGCGAGTCGATCTCCCATTTTCGCTCGTGTAGCTCAGGTTTCATCTCCGTTAAATCGGTTTTCCATTCACTTCCGGTTGGCCCGAAATTAAAAGCATTGGCATATGGATCAATCAGGATACATTTTGACTGGCGGCTTATCACCCCGGTGAAAAGCTTTTTCAGCTGCGGATCCTGGTTTACCAGGTGAAGATAGGGCCATACCTGTGCAGTTGAATCGCGGAGCCACATTGCGTTAATATCACCGGTAATGATAAAGGAATCAGCTTCTCCATTCATTTCTGAAAAATGGACCGTTGTATCGAGTGTGTTTGGATAACAATTCTCAAACAGCCATGCAATTTCAGGGTCGGCAATATCTTTTTTAATTTTAATGATCTCCGCTTCGACGGCCTCACTTTTAAAAAGCCGTTTTGAAACTTCCGGCCGCAATGACTTTTTTGGGGGTACTGAAGCGGAAAGCAGGGTTGGAGCAGCCAGGGCGCCTGCTGTCAGGATTGAGTTACTAATAAAAGATCTGCGTTTCATTTTAATAATATGCTTGAAATTGTTCGTTGACATTAGCTTTATAGCTGTTTTTTTCTGATTCCTGCTCCTTCGAGCGGTTCAGCAAAGATCTTAAAATGATTAACAAATTAAAATAGTTCAGGATAATACTGCGCAATAAGATCGTGATCCTCTTTTTTCAGATCCCGGAGTAATATTGGCTGATCCTGGGGACGAAGTCCTTTCTGATTGATCCGGTTCATCAGGCTCCAGTCTTTGATCGGATTTTCAGGACTTGGGTCGGCAGGTTCCCTGGCAGGCAAGTCATATCTGGTAAAATCATAAATTTTTTCTGGGGTATTTTGCTGCCAGTTCCGGACCGTCGCCAGTCGGAAACTCTTATTCATAAACCATCTGATATCCTCGTTACCCCACGAATTTCCAATGCCCAGTCCACGCTCTTCAAACCGGTAATTCCATTTTTCGTTGTCAGGGTATTGCTGTCGCCAGCTTTCGCCGAGCTCTCCAAAAGTCACAAACCGGACATCCGGCCACTTTCTTTTGGTATCGCCGACCCATTTGGCAAGTGCCTTAAGGATAAAGGTTTCACCCCAGTCTTTCCGTTCCGGACGTTTGACAAGTGCCGCTTCCCAGATGTTCGGAATCCATCCGAATCCGTTCAATTCGAAACCCCGGTCAAAATGGATCGACTGGGTGTGCATTACCGATAAATGTCCGATCTCCAGTCCCCAGTCGCAATAGGTTTCAATGGGGCCCACGCCGCGCCGGCTTGAAGCACTGTTAAAAACAGTTGTCCCCTGGATTCCGCCACTGACCCTGGCACATTGAAAGTCAACGCTCCAGCCGTCGAGATTCACACAATCAATAAAGTCATTGACCCCTTGAGCAGGTTTACAAAAGTGTTCTTTGGAAGGGTAGTAGGGGTAGGATGGTGACCCGTCTGCACCACCTCCGTCAACAGCATGCTGGCTCCAGATCACACCATGGGCCACATGGATATTCTCTTTTTCGGAAAGATAACGCATATTCTCAGCCGAAAGAAATCCGCCAATGACCGATTGCGGCCGGTATCCTCCGCCAACTAAATCAGAAATAAGCTGAATTGCCTCGCTCATCTCGCGGTTTACGCGGGACCGAGGCAGGTATAAGGCTGGGAAATAGCCGGGGAAATAGGAGACCTCGTCCCCGTATTTCTGCTGACATTCGACAATATACTTCCGGATATCCTGATAATTTGGTCGCTGATCTTCAAGTGCGTTGAGGGTGAATCCCCAGGTTAACCTTCCATCCGGATTATTTTTTGCAAATGCCTCACGGAGGTCACGGACAACTTTTAGCGTGTGATAAGCCGATTCATCCTCCTGAATCAGCCTGACATCACGCGAGACCTCCCAAGGTGTGGTGCGAATCATGATGCATAAGGTGACAAACCGGTTTCCCAATAATGGGTTTAACATTCTGTCATACAAAGATTTGTTATTGCCTGCTAATGATAACTTCGACGTACCGGCCATTCCGGCGCCGGCGATCAGTGTTTTCTGTATAAATTGACGTCGTTCCATGCTGAGGTTAATTTTGTTTGTTCACGGATAGTATCTTTACATAACTCCGGTTAAGCTCCCCAAAGAATCCAATATAGGTTTGAAAACCAAATATTAAATGGTTGTTAATTTCTTTGGAAAAGCAAAGTTAGTTTTTTCTGATTCGCTTTGGTGATGCGCCTTTTTTTATAATTTTACGAACAAAATGAAATATTCATTGTTTTAATGGAATATTGATAGATAATTTTTAAAAATTTAGATGACGCTAAGATGCCGCAAGATTATATTCCTGTCCTGATTCAAACCCTAATTGTTCTCGGTTTTGTAATTACCACTATGGTAGCAACCCATTTTTTGGGACCAAAGAGGTACTCACGTGCCAAACTTGAGAATTTTGAATGTGGAATTGAGGGATTAGGTAATGCCAGGAGTCCGTTTTCGGTAAAATACTTTCTGATCGCCATTCTCTTTGTACTCTTCGATGTAGAGGTTATATTTATGTATCCATGGGCCGTGAATTTCAAATCGTTAGGTAAGGAAGGCTTCATGGATATGTTATTATTTATGATTCTGGTACTCGCCGGGTTTATTTACATCCTTTTAAAGGGAGCTTTAAAATGGGATAAGCACTAAGAAAAGCTGAAAATTTTGCATTCATGTTCAAAAAAGAAGATATAAGTATGGCACCAACCCTGGCGGAGACTCCTGAGGGAATTTCAGGGCAGGGTTTTTTTGCCACATCGATGGAAAAAGCGGTTGGCTTGGCCCGGAAAAATTCGCTATGGCCACTCCCTTTTGCTACTTCCTGTTGTGGTATTGAGTTCATGGCCACCATGGGAGCTCATTACGATCTTGCCCGTTTTGGTTCAGAGCGGTTGAGCTTCTCTCCGAGACAGAGTGATTTGCTGATGGTGATGGGAACAGTGGCCAAGAAGATGGGACCGGTATTGCGTGAAGTATATATTCAAATGGCAGAGCCTAAATGGGTTATCGCTGTTGGAGCATGTGCCTCAAGTGGTGGAATTTTTGATACTTACAGTGTATTGCAGGGAATTGACCGGATTATTCCAGTTGATGTGTATGTCCCAGGTTGCCCGCCCCGTCCCGAACAGATTATCGACGGAATCATCAAAATACAGGAACTTGTTGGAAATGAGTCATTAAGAAGAAGGAATTCCAAAGAATACCAGGACTTAATGGACCAATATAATATTGAATAAAGTTTCCGGATTTTGGTTCTCTTACTCAGAAAATATTCACTTTCAGTTAGTAAGCTTTAACCTCTTTAAGAAATTAAGTACCTTTAAAAATATATTTGTGTTCGAGATCATTCCAGAAAGAAACGAGTTGGTTGTTTCAAAATTGATTGAGAATTTTGGTTCCTCGATCGATCAGCATGAAATTCTGTCCGATATGCTGTGCATTACGGTCAAAAAAGAGGTTGTCACTGAGTTGCTTCTTTTCCTGCGGGATGACCAGGAATTGCAATACAACTTTTTAACAACCCTTTGCGGTATGCATTACCCTGAAAAGGAGCAGTTGGGTGTTGTTTATCATTTACATAGTTTCGTAAATAATCACCGGATCAGGATCAAAACAACCACATCTCTTGCAGAACCAACCTTGCCAACAGCAACCTCAATCTGGCCATCAGCCAATTGGATGGAACGCGAAACATTCGATTTCTTTGGCATAATCTTCGAAGGTCATCCGAACCTTAAACGCATTTTAAATGTCGAGGAGATGGTTGACTTTCCGCTTCGCAAGGAGTTCCCCCTCGAAGATCAGACCCGGGAGGATAAGAATGACACTTTTTTTGGACGATGATCCAATGGAATTCGGAGATATGAGTTATGAGTTTTTTGGGAAAATCCTGGAATTGAATGATCATTAAGAAGACCAATTTTTCTGACCTCGCAGAGGTCAAATGTTTATAGCAGAAATTACGAACCGTCAATGGCAAAAAGAGTTAATACCGATTACTGGGACAAAGACATAGTCAAAACGGAAGAGCCACGAGAGTACAACACCCTCAATGTTGGGCCAACTCATCCTGCCACGCATGGCGTTTTTCAGAATGTTATGCTTATGGATGGTGAGTTTATTGTAAGTACTGAACAAACAATAGGCTACATTCACCGTGCCTTCGAAAAAATAGCTGAACGCCGCCCTTTTTATCAGGTCACTCCCCTTACAGACCGGTTGAATTATTGTTCTTCCCCTTTGAATAACATGGGGTGGCATATGACGGTAGAAAAGTTGTTGGGAATCGAAACCCCTAAACGGGTCGACTATCTTCGGATTGTCATTATGGAACTGGCCCGTATTGCGGATCATATTATTTGCAATAGCGTAATCGGGGTGGATAGCGGTGCTTTAACCGGGTTTACCTATATTTTCCAGGACCGCGAATTCATTTACGAAATCTATGAAGAGATCTGCGGCTCCCGTCTGACGACAAACATGGGGAGGATTGGTGGCTTTGAGCGGAACTTCAGCCCGAAAGTCTGGGAAAAAATACGCTATTTTCTGAAAACATTCCCGACTAAATTAAAAGAGTTTGAGACACTCCTTTCCAGGAACAGGATATTCATGGATCGTACGATCAATGTCGGGGCGTTCCCGCTCGACCGAGCATTGGCCTACGGTTTTACCGGCCCAAATCTGCGGGCCTGTGGTCTTGACTATGACGTTAGGGTGATGAACCCCTATTGTTCGTATGGAGAGTTTGACTTTGTGATCCCCGTCGGACAAAATGGTGACACCTACGACCGGTTTATGGTCCGGCAGGAGGAGATGAAGCAGAGCATGCGGATCATTGAACAGGCCTTGGAGAAGCTCGATAAACTGGAAGACAAGCAGACCTATTATGCCAGCGATCCCCGGTTTGTCCTTCCTCCCAAAGAAAAAGTTTACAACAACATGGAAGCGCTGATCTGGCATTTTAAAATCGTAATGGGCGAAACCGACATTCCGGCGGGTGAGGTTTATCACGCTATTGAAGCTGCCAACGGTGAACTCGGGTTTTATCTGGTAAGTGATGGAGGACGGACTGCCTCAAGACTCCATTTTCGCCGCCCGTGCTTTATATACTATCAGGCATATCCCGAAATGGTCCAGGGGAATATGTTGTCGGATGCAATTCTGACCATGAGTTCAATGAATGTAATTGCCGGAGAATTAGACGCATAAACGTTTGGTAGAGACGCACAGCGGTGCGTCTCTACCAAAAAAAAAATAAAATAAAAACCGAATACGCAGACATGCAGGAAAAGATCAAAATCAGTGAATTTAATCGTGAAACGCTTGATCTGGTAAATCAGATTATCAAAAGGTATCCGCAGGGAAGACAAAAATCTGCGTTATTGCCGGTATTACATATTGCCCAATCCGAAAATGACGGATGGCTCAGCCCTGAAATGATGGATTATGTGGCCTCACTCCTGAATATTCAGCCTATCGAAGTCTATGAAGTCGCCTCCTTTTACAGCATGTTCAACCTAAAGCCGGTTGGAAACTGCGTAATTGAAGTTTGTCAGACCGGACCATGCTGGCTAAACGGAGCAGAGAAAATACGTTCCCATTTTGAGACACGATTGGGTATAAAACCCGGCGAGACAACTCCTGACGGGAAGTTTACCCTTAAAACCGTCGAATGCCTTGCTGCCTGCGGAAATGCACCGGTTATCCAGGTGGGTACCGAATATCATGAAAATCTCACCCCTTCAAAAGTTGATGAACTGCTTGAGCAATGGAGGGCTGAAAACAAAAAATCGCATACAAATCCTTACCTGTAACAATGGGAAAACAGATCTTATTAAAAAATATTGACGTACCCGGTCTTGCTGATTTTCAGGTTTACAGGAAGTTAGGAGGTTATACGGCCGTTGAGAAGGCACTGAAAACGCTTACACCCGATCAGGTTACCGATGAGGTGAAGAAATCCGGACTCAAGGGTCGTGGTGGAGCTGGTTTTCCAACAGGAATGAAATGGAGCTTCATTGATAAGCAGAGTGAAAAAGCGAAATACCTGGTTTGTAATTATGATGAAAGCGAGCCCGGGACTTTCAAGGACCGCCATATCGGAAAACTTAATCCCCATCAGCTCATTGAAGGGATGATCCTGGGATCGTATGCCCTGGGAGCCACAACTGCCTACATCTACATCAGGGGTGAGCTCTTTTATGTCCTGAAAATTATTGAAAAGGCGATTCAGGAGGCTTATCAGAACGGTTTCCTGGGAGAGAATATCCTTGGAACCGGTTATTCACTTGATCTTTATTGTCATCCCGGAGCAGGTGCTTATATTTGTGGGGAAGAGACCGCTTTACTCGAATCGTTGGAGGGGAAACGCGGAAATCCGCGCATCAAACCTCCCTTCCCGGCAATTGTCGGATTGTATGGTTCACCCACAGTGGTGAATAACGTGGAAACCATAGCTGCTCTTCCGTGGATTGTAAACAATGGCCATGAGGCTTATGCAGCTATCGGGATCGGGAACAGTAAGGGGACCAAACTGATTTCTGCCTGTGGACATATCAATAAACCAGGAATTTACGAGATAGAACTGGGTCTTCCGGTAGAGGAGTTTATTTATAGCGATGAATATTGCGGTGGCATTAGGAACGGGAATAAACTGAAAGCCGTGGTAGCAGGAGGCTCGTCGGTCCCGATTTTGCCGGCAAGCCTAATTCTCAAAACTGCAGCGGGTGAACCCCGCCTGATGAGCTATGAATCATTGGCTGATGGTGGTTTTCAGACGGGTACGATGCTAGGATCGGGTGGATTTATCGTGATGGATCACACGACCTGTATTGTAAAAAACCTGCTGACCTTTGCGAGGTTCTACCGCCATGAGTCATGCGGTCAGTGCAGTCCGTGCCGCGAAGGAACCAGCTGGATGGAGAAAATATTAATGCGTATAGAAAACGGGCAGGGGACGATCAAAGATATCGACCTGCTGGTGGATATCGCAAAACATGTGGAAGGAAATACGATTTGTCCGCTTGGCGATGCTGCCGCCTGGCCGGTAGCGAGTGCGATCCGTCATTTCCGGGAAGAATTTGAAGAACACGTAAAACTACAAAAATGCCCCTTTTAAAGGTTACCATCGATAATATTGAGGTGGAGGTAGAAGCCGGAACAACCATCATGAATGCTGCCCGTCAGATCGGTGGCAAGGTGGTCCCGCCGGCGATGTGCTATTATTCAAAGCTTGAAGGAAGTGGTGGTAAATGCCGCACCTGCCTGGTTAAAGTAGCACAGGGTTCTGCCAAAGACCCCCGCCCGATGCCTAAACTGGTCGCTTCATGCCGTACCACGGTTCAGGATGGTATGGTTGTGCAAAATATCACATCCCCCGAGGTCATGGAAAACCGGCGGGCAATTACCGAATTTCTCCTGATCAACCATCCGCTCGACTGTCCGGTTTGTGATCAGGCGGGTGAATGTCACCTTCAGGATCTCTCGTATGTTCATGGTTTGCAGGAGACGCGAACCGTCGAAGAGCGGAGAACCTTTAAACCGATCGACATCGGCGATAAGATAAAACTCAACATGAACCGGTGTATCCTTTGCTACCGTTGCGTGATGGTTGCGGACCAGATCACCGATCAACGGGTACACGGGGTTTTGGGACGCGGCGATCATTCGGAGATCAGCACCCATATTCTGAAGGCTGTGGACAATGATTTTTCAGGAAACATGATCGATGTGTGCCCTGTTGGTGCATTGACTGACAATACTTTCAGGTTCAAGAGCAGGGTTTGGTTTACCAAGCCGTTTGATGCACACCGCGAATGTTCCAAATGCAGCGGAAGAGTGGTGCTCTGGATGAAAGGGGATGAGCTGCTCAGGGTAACCGGCCGGAAAGACAAATACGGCGAAGTGGAGGAGTTTATCTGCAACGATTGCCGTTTTGATCACAAAGAGAAGAACGACTGGATGATCGAGGGGCCCAGGACCATTGAACGCCATTCGGTCATTTCCCAGAATCATTACGAAACAACACTTGGTAATTCATTAAGAATTGTAAAGTAACATACATATATTCAATATATTAGTCGCTTTTTTTAAGCGAAAAGAACCATTTAATATGGATTGGACAACACTAATTTTTAAAACTATTTTTCTGATTATCATTTTTACGGTCACACTGGTTGTGGCCATGTATTCAACTTATGGTGAACGAAAAGTAGCAGCATTTATGCAGGACCGGCGGGGACCCAATCGTGCCGGCCTTTTTGGCTTACTGCAACCTCTGGCCGACGGGGTGAAGATGTTTATGAAGGAGGAGATCATCCCACTTACAGCCAACAGAAAACTCTTTATCATTGGCCCATCCATTGCGATGACTACCGCCCTGCTTACCGGGGTGGTAATTCCATGGGGAGGATCGTTAACAATTGGAGGCCGCGAATTTTCGCTGCAGATTGCCGACCTGAATATTGGAATACTCTATGTTTTTGCGATGGTTTCCATCGGAGTTTATGGCATCATGATCGGAGGATGGGCCTCGAACAATAAATATGCGCTCCTTGGTGCAATCCGTGCTGCATCCCAGATGATCAGTTATGAACTCGCTATGGGAATGTCGATTATCGCACTGGTCCTCACAACCGGCTCATTGAGTCTTCATGATATCGTTGCCCAGCAACATGGGATGCATTGGAATATCTTTTATCAGCCACTGGGCTTTTTAGTCTTCCTGATCTGTGCTTTCGCCGAAACCAACCGTGCCCCGTTTGACCTTCCCGAATGTGAAACTGAACTTATCGGCGGTTATCATACCGAATACAGTTCAATGAAACTGGGATTTTACCTGTTTGCCGAATACATCAATATGTTTATCTCTTCGGCTGTCATTGCCACCCTCTATTTTGGCGGTTTCAACATGCCGTTTATTGATGGACTGGGGTTATCACAGAATACCGTAACTTTACTTGGAACGGCTTTCTTCTTCGTCAAGATCTTCAGCATGATCTTCCTGTTTATGTGGATTCGCTGGACACTGCCCCGTTTCCGGTATGACCAGCTTATGAATATGGGCTGGAAGGGATTGATTCCACTGGGAATGTTCAATATTCTGGCTACTGGAATTTATTATTTCTTCACCGAATTAAAATAATCCGAAAAGCTATGCAAACATTAACAAACAGATCGGTAGTTGCTTCGGATAAAAAGATGACCTTTTGGGAGTGGATTTATATTCCGGCAATTATCAAAGGGATGTCTATCACCATACGCCATTTCTTCCGGAAAAAGACCACCATAAGTTATCCTGAACAAAAACGTGAGTTCAGTAAGGTTTACCGCGGACAACATGTTCTGAAGCGCGACGAAAAGGGGAGGGAACGATGCACAGCCTGCGGGTTATGTGCTGTTGCCTGTCCTGCCGAAGCGATCACCATGGTCGCGGCCGAGCGGAAACCGGGAGAAGAACACCTCTATCGGGAGGAGAAATATGCGGCAATTTACGAAATCAATATGCTCAGGTGCATCTACTGTGGCGATTGCGAAGATGCCTGCCCAAAGGAAGCGATCTTCCTGACCGATAGAATTGTGGCATCTCAATATGAACGCAAACCCTTTATTTACGGGAAGGATATATTGGTGGAACCAATGGATCTCAGGATCGATATTTCCGCCAGGCAAACCACTGCAGTGCATCAGTTTAAATCTGATAAGCGCTATGCCCATAACAAATAATTGGTTACGACTTTTAAAACAAATCTAAAATGATCTTTCTATTTTATCTGCTCTCAGCTATAATGATCATCTGCGGACTGGCGGTTGTATTCTCCAAGAATCCGATCAACAATGTTATTTATTTGATTGTTTGCTTCTTAGCGATGGCCGGGCACTATATTCTGCTGAACGCCCAATTTCTGGCTGTAGTCCATATCATTGTCTATACCGGGGCCATCATGGTCTTGTTCCTGTTTGTGATTATGTTGCTGAACCTGAACAAGGCGATCATACTTCGTAAATCGACGGTTACCCGCGTGTCAGCGGTAATTACCGGGGGGATATTCTTTCTCGTTTTGCTGGCCGCAACGAGGCAGACTTTTGAGATTCATGCGCGGTATCCTTTTGCAAGTGATTTCGGTCTGGTTTCCGGAATCGGGAAAGTATTATTCAGCGAGTTTTTGCTCCCTTTTGAAATATCCTCCATTCTGTTTATCTCGGCCATGGTGGGTGCACTGATGTTCGGGAAAAAAGACGTTTAAAAATTGAGTAGAGACGTAAGATCTTACTTCTCTGCAATTTTATTATAAATTCAGTTTAAAATGAAAGAGATCTCATCTGCCATACAGCTCATCCCGTTAGAGAATTATATCGTGTTGAGCATTGCCCTATTCAGCATCGGAATGATGGGTGTTTTATTCCGGAGAAATACCATCGCCATCCTGATGTGCCTTGAATTGATGTTTAATTCGGTAAATCTTTTACTGACTGCCTTTTCTGCCTATCATTCCGATCCGTCAGGACAGGTTTTTGTATTTTTTATCATGATCGTCGCGGCAGCTGAAGTTGCGGTGGGTCTCTCTATTGTAGTAATGATGAAACGTAATGTGGATTCAGTGGATATTAACCTTTTGAACCGGTTGAAATGGTAGCATCATATTCTAATATAGCAATATCCTGGCTTGTTCCCGTCTTCCCATTATTGGGATTCCTGATAACCGGACTTGCAAAGAACCGATTGAAAAATAATCAGGCAGGCATTATTGCCAGCTCAATGGTTACTCTCTCATTTCTGATTTCTGTTTTTTTGTTTTTTGCACTGCGTTCTTCAGGACATGAAGTGGTAACGGTTACCCTGTTTAACTGGATTTCAGCTGGAGGTTTGAAGATCCCTTTTGCATTTCTCATTGATAATCTTTCGGTTACGATGATGCTCATAGTTACTGGAGTAGGGGCTCTTATCCATATCTATTCCATTGGCTATATGCACGGTGATGATCGGGTGAATTCATTCTTCGCCCAGATGAACCTGTTTACATTCAGTATGTTACTGTTGGTAATGGGTGCAAATTACCTGATTCTCTTCATTGGATGGGAGGGTGTCGGATTTTGTTCTTATCTGCTGATCGGTTTTTGGTTTAAAAACCCTGCCTTTAACTATGCCGCACGGAAGGCTTTCGTGATGAACCGGATCGGCGATTTGGGATTTATCCTCGGGATTATTCTCCTTTTCTTCACCTTTAAATCGGTCACCTTTACAGAGGTATTCTCCCAGGCTGTCTCTTTACAACCCGGAGGTCAGCTGATTACACTGATTACTATACTATTGCTGGTCGGAGCAGTCGGGAAGAGCGCCCAGATCCCTCTTTATACCTGGTTGCCGGATGCAATGGCAGGTCCAACTCCGGTATCTGCACTGATCCATGCAGCCACAATGGTTACAGCCGGTATTTATATGATTGCACGGTCCAGTATCCTCTACAATCTGGCTCCGCTGACGATGAATATCATGATCATCCTGGGGTTGGCAACTGCAATACTTGCCGCAGTGATAGGACTTCGGCAGAATGATATTAAAAAAGTACTTGCCTATTCAACGGTTTCACAGCTGGGGTACATGTTTCTGGCACTCGGTTTGGGTGCCTATTCCACGGCTGTTTTTCACCTGACTACCCATGCTTTTTTCAAGGCGTTGCTTTTCCTCGGAGCTGGCAGTATCATCCACGCGATGGGTGGAGAACAGGATATCCGGAAGATGGGTGGTCTCCGGAAAAAGATGCCGGTCACCTATTTTACTTTTTTGGCTGCAACCCTGGCTATCAGCGGAATTCCTCCATTCTCGGGATTTTTCAGCAAGGATTTGATCCTGAGCAAAGCCTTTGAGAATAATCCGTTACTCTACATTTTAGCCCTCGGTGGTGCCCTGATCACCTGCTTTTACATGTTTCGCCTCCTTTACCTCGTTTTCTTTGGAAGTCAGCGGTTAAGCACGGCGCATCCGCATGAATCACCGCGGGTAATGACCATTCCATTAATTATTCTGAGTATATTATCGGTTTTTGGAGGATTCCTCAATATACCATCGCTGTTTGGAGGAAATTCAGGCTTCAGTGAATTTCTGAGCAGTACAATCCGCTCAAGGGTAACCCCGGAACTTGGCTTTTCCACTGAATCGGGACTAATCGTCGGTTCGCTGATTCTTTTGATCGTTATTATTCTTTTGGCATACCGTACTTATGTGAAAAAAGCGGTTATCCCTGCTGCAGATGGTGTACCAACCAATTTTCTCAGTAAAGCGATCGGAAACAAGTTTTATATTGACGAGATTTATAGCGCTGTAATTGAGAAGCCATTCGGTTTTCTTTCCGATTTCTTTTTCAATAAGGTTGAAAATAAAGTACTTGATCCTGTGGTTGATGAGGTTGGAATACTTACCTCCAAACTGGGAAACCTTGTACGTAAACTTCAGCAAGGAAACATGAGCTTTTACTTTTTTGCTATGGTAGCCGGAATTCTCTTATTTATCATCTTTATTTTAATCGTCTGACCCTATGATATTGCTGATTATACTCTTAATTCCTATTATTACCGGGCTATTACTTCTTTTTTTAAGGAATCCATCCACGGTGCGGATTATTGCTCTGATATCGGCGGGAGCAAATTTGATCCTTACTTTGGGGCTGATCATAACCGTTCCCTCTGCCACCTATTCCGTTAACTGGGATAATTTCATGGGGACCCAATTCTCGCTGGGATTTGACGGAATTAGCCTCATTATGTTGTTGCTGACTAATTTGCTCTTCCCGTTTATCCTCCTTTCAGGCTTTACCCGTTCCCATGTCCAGATACCGGTCCTTAACTTTCTGATCCTGTTTACCCAATCTGCCTTGATCGGTGTTTTCCTCGCACAGAATGCTTTTCTGTTCTATATCTTTTGGGAGTTAACGCTGATTCCGGTCTATTTTATCCTGCTCCTGTGGGGAGGTGAGAACCGCAAAGCCATCACCTTGAAATTCTTTATTTATACCTTAACCGGCAGTTTGTTTCTGTTATTCGGAATTATCTTCCTTTTTCAGTTAACTCCAGGTTTACATACTACCGACTTTTCGGCCTTCAATCAGCTTCATATTGCGAATCACACACAAACCTGGCTTTTCTGGGTTCTTTTCATCGCATTTGCGATAAAAATGCCGGTATTCCCGTTTCATACCTGGCAACCCTCCACCTACACCATGGCCTCCAAACAAGGGGTGATGATTCTGGCAGGTGTTTTGACAAAGATGGGCATTTATGGAGCTTTGCGTTTCCTCTTTCCTATTGTCCCGCAGGGAGTTCTTTACTGGCAAAACACGGTGATTATCATGTGCCTGATCGGTGTTGTTTACGCATCGGTAATTGCTTTCCGTCAGACGAATATTAAAAGACTGATTGCCTTTTCATCGATGGCCCATATCTCCCTGATGGCAGCTGCCATGTTCACCTTGAATTATTATTCCACACAGGGACTTCTTTTCCAGGTGATTAGTCATGGAGTGACGATTGTGGCCCTCTTTTACATGGTTCATCTCATCCAGGAAAGGACATCGACCCTTGAATTGCCCCAGATGGGTGGTTTAAAGCTGGCAGCACCGAATATGGCAATCCTTTTACTGATCATCGTTTTAGGGTCGATAGCTTTGCCGCTTACCTCCGGTTTTGTAGGTGAGTTTCTAATCATCATGGGGCTTGCCAAGGTATCCATCTGGTTTGCAGTTTTCGGCGGTACGACCATGATTTTAGGGGCAGTTTATATGCTCTATGCCTATCAGCAGATCATGCTTGGCGACAAGAATCCTGCTCTGGCAAAGGTGAAGGATATCAGGACGCTCGATTATTTCATCCTGATTCCATTGATCGCCGTAATAATTATTCTGGGGATATATCCCCAACCAATTTTGAATTTAGTTGAAGTATCGGTTAATTCCATGCAGAAGCTTTTGATTCCTGCCAATGAGGTGGTTACCTTATTTGTGCATTAATCAGACCTATTAGAAACAAATTGAATTTAGTCAGCCAATGAGCGCATTAATTTTATTAACTGTTTTTGGGATTATCGTCCTGTACCTGGGTTTTGCAAATAACAAAGCACTTTTGGCGCCTGTTGCTATTACCGGTCTGGTCATCAGTATGATTCTTTCACTGAAAGATTGGGGTCTTGGATCGAAGTATTTCCACGATATGATGATCATCGATAATTTCTCCATTGCCTTCAATGTATCAATGCTGATTATCACCATCCTGATTTTCCTGTTTGGGATCAATTATTACCGGCGCATGGAGCACCATGTGGCAGAGCAATATGCCCTGATGATTTTTGCCCTTACCGGCGCTTTTCTGATGACCTCCTTTTCAAACCTGATCATGCTTTTCCTGGGGATAGAAATCTTGTCTATTCCATTATATATTCTTGCCGGCGGTAAGAAAACCTCTTACCGTTCGAATGAAGCTTCCTTTAAATATTTTTTGCTGGGATCTTTTGCAACCGCATTTTTCCTTTTTGGGATTGCCCTGGTTTACGGCGCCTCAGCCACTTTTTACCTGCCTGAGATCAAAACTTATATTGCTTCATTTAACGGACACCTTCCCCCTATGGTGATGGTCGGTCTCCTGTTTATTCTGATTGGTGTTGCCTTTAAAGTCGCCGTTGCGCCATTCCATTTCTGGAGTCCGGACGTTTATGAAGGCTCACCCACCTTAGTAACCGCTTTTATGGCCACAGTTGTTAAAACAGCCGGATTTGCAGCATTTTACAGGTTATTGGGAATGGGACTGCTTCCGCTTCCCTCACCGCTTGAAAAAACGTTGTGGGTGATGACCGGCCTCTCGCTGTTGGTGGGTAATCTTGCGGCCTTAAATCAGACCAATTTTAAACGCTTATTGGCTTATTCCGCCATTGTTCATACCGGTTTCATGATGCTGGCGATGCTTTCGCAGCACGATTCATCAGCTACGGTTCTGCTCTATTATACCTTTGTTTATTCACTGGCCACGGTTCCGCTTTTCATCATCTTTATTCATATGAAAAGAGCATCCAAAGGTCTTGAGGAACTATCTATTTTTAGGGGACTCTACAAACAGAAACCCTGGATGGCTGTTTTTATGACCATTCTTCTCATGTCGTTGGCCGGCATTCCTCCAACTGCCGGATTTCTGGCTAAATACCGGGTCTTTATTTTGTCGATCAGTCGCGGGTACCTGGCCATCTCCATTTTTGCAATTGTTATGGCAATCATCGGAATCTATTACTATTTTTATGTCCTGCGCGAAGCTTTTTCGGAGAGCGATAATCCAAATCCCATTGAAATAAGCAAGCTTAACGCTGTTTTAATTGTCGTTTGTGGTGTCGCAGTCCTACTTTTGGGAGTATTCTTTTTCCAGATACCGATTTAGCCTTAGATTCATTTTCCGACTCCGGAACCGGACCAGGATGGTTTTATTCGATTTGAATATCAGTCATATGGCATCTTCACTGAATTGCCGTGAGTGATTATTGACAGAATTTAAAATATTAGGCATAAATGGATAGGAAATCATTCTGGACTTTAACATTTGGCTTGGTATTGGTCAAACTTGCCATTCACTTGCTTACAGGTACCAATTATGAATTGCACCGGGATGAAATGTTGTACTTTGAAATGGGCAGTCACCTGTCATGGGGATTTGCCTCGACACCGCCCTTTATCTCTTTCCTGGCATTTATTATAAAAAACACCTTCGGTTACCACGAATTTTTCGTCAAATTGTTCCCGGCCCTCTTTGGCTCGTCAATGATTATACTGATAGCCCTGTTTATTAAAGAGATCGGAGGCAAAGGTTTTGGTGTTTTTGCAGGGTGCACTGCGTTCATCGTTTCAACAGCCATGCTTCGTACCTCTTCTCTTTTTATGCCTGTCATCTTCGAACTTTTTTTCTGGCTTCTCTTCCTGTTTTTTGTTCTCAAATTAATTAGCCGGAAGGATCCAAAATACTGGATTTGGATTGGAGTAATTTTGGGTATTGGTTTTCTGAACAAATATTCCATTCTGATTTTGGGTTTTTCTACGATCATTGCCTTATTAATCAGTGAGCACAGAAGGATGATGTTTTCAAAATACGTTCTTTATGGAGCTTTGATAAGTTTGCTGATCGTTTCTCCAAATGTAATCTGGCAAATAAATCACAATTTTGCGGTGATAACCCATATGCGCGAATTGTACCGCACCCAGCTGATCTATGTTTCAAAGCCTGCCTTTTTATTGGATCAGCTGTTAATGAATTTTACGGTGGCTTTAATCTGGATTCCAGGATTGGCAATGGTGCTCTTTTTTAAACCGGAAAGGAAGTACCGCATATTCGGATATATACTGTTGATTGTGGTGTTCCTGTTTTTGGTAACCGGCGGAAAATCGTATTATACCCTGGGTGTTTATGCCATGATGTTTGCTTTCGGCGGTTATTTCGCTGAAAAGTATTTTGTGGGGAATCTTAAGATTGTAAGTTATTTATTCGTGGGAATTTCCTTTTTAATTTCATTCATCTTTCTCCCCTTGGGTTTACCGATATTGCCTAAAGAACAAATGGGGAAATATTGCACCGTTTTTTCAAAGTATGTTACACCAGCTCCTATGCGTGGCGAAAATGACAACTATTTCCCTATCCCTCAGGATTATATGGACATGTCGGGGTGGAAGGAACTGGCAGGATTAGTTTCTGTGGCTTACAATAGATTAGACGTGAATCAAAAAAAGGACTGTATTATTTATGCAAATAATTATGGACAGGCAGGTGCGATTGATTTTTACGGAAAGAATTTTAACCTTCCGAAAACCTCCTCTGTGGATGATAGCTATATTTTTTGGGCACCGGACTCACTAACCGTTTCGAATTGTATCGTAACCGATGGCCAATTGGGGGATCTTCCCCGGCTATTCAATTCGTATATTGAAATTGGGGAAATAAAGGATATCTATTTTCGCGAAAATGGTCTAAAGGTTTACCTCTGCCAGAATCCAAAACCACTTTTAAACGAATTTTTTAAGAAAAGAATAAAGGAACACAAAAAAGTTTACGGATTTTAATTCAAAGTTAAGCGAAAACTCCTTCGGAGTTGGAATTAGGTAAAGAAACAAAGTCCGTAACCAAATGACCTTGCATGGCGGGGATTTAATATCGGTCGATTCTACGCATATCTTTTATGTAAAAGAGTCTCAAAACAAAAAACGAAACATTCTTCAGGGATAAAAGTCATTTTGTTGAATGCAATCAAGCCAGTAGCCAGCCACCAGAAGCCAGCTGCCAGCTGCCTGTCACAAACTGTTTTCAAAACGGGAGGCTTAACTACCCGCACGCTTCAATAAAAACCAATTTTTTACCCTACTTCTTCTTCCTGTATTTTAAATAGGGAATGATATCTCCATTTTTGGTTCCGGAGGTTCCGTCATATTCAATAGTTACCACGGGAACTCCGGTTACCTCCTCTATTTTTGAGGTCATTGACTCGGTCACAAGCGAAGGACAGCAATAGGATGGATTGGTCTGAATAAACAGGTCAAGGTCAGGATGGTTCGTAATCAGCGCGTGAATTTTCAGGATGTTTTCAAACGATTCTCCCCGTTGCAGGATATTCAGCCCAAACCTGTTCAGCCAGATATCGGTTTCACCGGAGGTTGGCACGGGAACTTCTCCGTTGTACTTATAAAAATATTTTTTGTATTTGTCTTCCACCAACGGAATAAGGGATTTCAGAAATTTGAGCTTCACATATTCGGAATAGTGGCCCGTTTTAAAAAAACGATCAGTTGCAGTATTAACAACAATTTTGAGGAATTCACTGTAAGGGGTCGTGATCACTTCTCCTCCGTTTGCCTCAACTGTTTTTACAAGCTGCTGGTTCATCAGGTCGTTATCCCTGACATAGATGTCACCAAAGATAGCCACCTTGGGCTTCTCTTTCATCTCCGTTTCAATGGATTCAAAATCGCGGATAATCTGATCAAGGGCCAAATCCTTTGGATCACCATTTCGGAAAGCTTTAACCAACGAATCCAAAGCCCGCTGAATCATCACATCCGTTATTCCTGTCTGTGTTTCGTAGGGCCGGATACGGCATCCGATTTTGCGGATATAACCCCCGAACATATAGGCCAGGTAAGCGTTGATAGCTGTAGGGAGGGAAAAATCGTAAAAGATCACATCACCCAGATAAACAGAGACCTGCTCCATCCCTCTTCCATAGTTGTCCAACAATTTTTTCATGAACATGGGGAACATACTAAGATTACAGGAAAGATCCGATTTCATAATCCAAAGAACGGTATCGGATGGTTTCAGCCCGTTTATTTCAATGTAGTCGATGGCATTCTGGACAATAATATTCAGGGGAAGACACTGGCCGGTGTTAAAACTCAGGCTTCGCCGTATTGATTCATCCGAATTTGGGGTCAGACGCACGTCGATCCCGCTGTTTTGCAGAACCGCCTCCAGCATTGGTCCGACATAGGAATCCCACAATGGCAGGAGGAGCGTTTTGCCTTTTAAATGTTTGGCGCCGCTGAAAATAGCTGGCGGTAACTGATTTTCCAAACCTTCAATTTGTTGAATAAGGTTGCTGAAAAGTTTGAAGTCTATGGAGTGGCTTCTCAGAATTCGGGAAGATTCATCAATCATCGTCCTGATATGGTTTTGCCAGGCTTGTTTGACAACCGGGCTTTCGACCGCTATTCCGGTCTTAATATTCGCTTCTTTGCCGGATGCAACATGAAGAACCTCTGATCTTTGTCTCTCACAATGATTTCTGAATGCCCTGACAGCAGCCTCGATGCGTGTTTCGTACCCTACGGTGGAATCGTGCTCATCAAGTTGCAGGATCAGATATGGTTTTTGCCTGGCATCCAGTATCTCCTTGAAATATTCGATCACAAAGGCATCGGGTGTACATTTAAAGGAGGTGATCAGCACCGGGTAGCAATTTTCGGTATTTGAAACTACATCAGCGGCATGTAGAATCTTCGAAGCGAATTTCCACTGGATTGCTTTGATCAGTTCATCGGCATGGGATGTTTCAGTCGGATTATTGGGCAACATATCCATGTAAAAGGTTTTTATCCCCATCTTCTCGATGATATCGGGGATCGAATTGTTCATGGCAGGGGAGAGAACGGTATAAGGACGACCCAACAGTATAATGTGAATATCATCTGTATCCTTTAACTCCTGTAAATAAAGCGCCTTCCAATTCTCCTTAACCAGACGCACCTGTTCTTTCGCTTTTTCGTAAGCCAGGCTAAGATTGATAAACCCAATATCGCTTAATCCAATTGATTTTAACATCCTGAACAATTCCAGCCTGACTGAAAGCTCGCCATAGGAATAATTGAGATATGGAGAAAGCAGTTTTTTACCCGATTTATAGGTTTTCTGAACGGAAATGACGGATGAAACAAACTGGGTATAATAGCAATACTGTTTGTTCTGTCTGGTTTCGCGCGATTCCTCGAGGTAGGCTGGCAGGAAAATATAATCGGCCTTATCCCGGAGATAATCCACATGACCATGCATCGCTGCCATTGGGGAGCAAAACTCGGCGCTGCTCAGATTTTTCCCGTCTTTTATGGCGTTCAGATAATTCTCACTGGTAACTGTAGTGATATCAAGCAAATCGAAGAACTTCCGCCAGAACAGAATCTCCTCATACAGGTAAAGACCGGCAGGAATCCCAATTGTAAGGGTCGTTTTTTTTGCTTCAGGCCTGAACCGGAACAATTCATCCCTTTTTCGGATCAGCTGAAAATGGAGTGATTTGTTCTTCACATATTTATTTACCTCATAATCCCTTCCGCATAAGAAGCCATAAGCCTCTGTCTGATTATCGACTTCAGCGACTTTGAGTTTGCAATGATTGGTACATAATTCACAAACCTCCGATCTCACCGGGATCGACTTCTCATACAACTCAATACCTCTGAACGTGGTGGAGGGGCAATGTCGGTCGTGGATTTCAATGGCAACACCCAGGGCCCCTGTGAGGTGACAATACCTCGAGACCATGATGGGCTTTTTCAGCTTTTGCTCAAATGCAGCAACCAGAGCCTTGTTTTTGGCTGTAGCTCCCTGGAAAAATATCGTTTTGCCAATATAGCCGGGCACGGCCACTTTTGTGAAATAGTTCTCGCGGGTTGAGTGTAAAACAGTGGCCAGAATCTCGTCGGCAGAGTATCCTGCCATCAGGTAATGGTTGAGATCCCGTTCCATGAATACCGTACAACGATCGCTCGCAAGGGGGGCAACCACATTCTCAACCCGAGAGGAATACTCATTCAGCGGGCATCCCAGTCTTTTGGCCTGCTCTTCAATAAAACTCCCGGTACCCGCTGCACAAACATTGTTCATCACCGAGAAGGTAACCCTTCCATGACGCATGACCGTGAATTTGGAGTCCTGTCCTCCAATCTCAATAATTGTATCGGTTTCAGGGTTCAGTTCGTAGGCCGCCCGGCCATGGGCCGTTATTTCATCCACGATAAGATCTGCGCCAATAATCTTGCCGATAAATTTTCTTCCAGATCCGGTAGTTCCCGCACCCAGAATTGAAAAACTGACATCCCTCTTTTTTGAATAATCGTGGATTGCTTCAAAGATCAGCTGGACTGCCTGCAACGGCTGCCCCGAGGTATAGGTGTAAAAACCGGCGACAACATCCTTATTTTGATCGATAATAACCGCCTTTGTGCTGGTCGAACCGATATCAATACCTAAAATGACCGGAATCGGGCTTTTGCTTGCCGGAATTGAGTAGACATCCACTTCAACCTCTTTCATAAATGGAAAGCAGAGCGACCGAAAGGTATATTTTTCATGCGATTCAAAGTCGGGATAATCCGATAAGGTGAGACGAAGCGGCGGATAATAGTACTGCTTCTCTCCCTTTCCGGTAATTACGAGATCTTCAATGCCATTCAGTTTAAGATCATTAGTTCCCCCCTCTTCCTTACAAATCATAGCGGCTCCGATTGCACCGTATACATTGGCAAACTGATCGACGATGATTGGTTGTTCAATTAATTGGCTAATGTGACCAATCACGGCTTTATTAAGCGCTACACCTCCGGCGGCCACAATGTTTGAAAAGGCGTTGTTCTGAAAAACGGTATCGGTGATATTCTTTGCCAGACCATAGGATAATCCGTCACAGATTTCACCCAGCGAATAGCCCTCCTGCTGAGCATGGATCAGGTCGGTTTTGGCAAACACCGCACACCTCGAAGCAATTTTAGGGATTGCACCGTTGTTTTCCCATGCAATCCTGCTGAATTCCTGTATATCCTGAAGGTTCAGCCGTTCAGCCTGCTGGTCGAGAAAATTCCCGGTTCCTGCAGCACATGAAGTATTTGATTTGTAATTGCGGTATTCTCCATTTTTCTCAAAGGTGGCCATTCCGAATTTTTCCGCGCCGATGATTAACAGGGACTGAACCTCCGGGTGAAAATATTTGGCCGCAGTGATATAGGCAATCCTTGAATCAACGGGTGATCCCTGAGTTAGGATTGAAGGGCAGGAGGTGGTATAACCGATCGCTTTGAGATGGTTTATATCAATTTCCCCCAATGACCTCATGAGAATTTCAACGATCTTCCCCTTATGGAAGTTATAGGAGGAGTGGATAATCCGGTTTTTTTCATCAATAACGGCAATACCCACGGCTACCGAGCCAATATCAATACCCAGAAAGTAATTTTTCATTCTGGCTTACTCCCTTCTGTTAGAAAAGTTATAATGATAAGAATGACAATCCGGTGATGATTCTTAAAGGAGTAATGCAGATGCTCCCCTTTAAGCGGAGGCAATGAAATGGAATAATGATTAAATATACATTTATTTTATTACAAATATTGTACCATACTGTACTTTTATTCTCAATGCCTAATTCCCGGACAATCCGGATTGTTCTTTTTCCCTGGTTGTCCTTTTTAAAATTATATGTTTTAAATGCCCATCGATTTTTCTGACTAAATCTGTTTATTTTTACTTAACTAAAAATCACGATTTCAGGATACTATTGAAATCTGATCTAAACAAAATTTTATCAACCAAAGGAGGACTAAAATGAGTTACCAGGGCAAAGTTGTTATTGTGACCGGAGCAGGCAGAGGTCTGGGAAGCAGTATTGCTGAGACGTATGCCTCAAAAGGGGCTAAGGTGGTGCTGGCAGAGAAGGTGCCATATTTGGGACTGGCTACCGAAAAGGCAATAAACTCTTCAGGAGGAATTGCCACCTTTATACCCACCGATGTCAGCAGTCCGGCGGAGATCGAAGCATTAGTAAAAACAAGTGTTGAACTTTACGGTAAAATTGACATTCTGATCAACAATGCCGGCATTTCCAAATGGAAGTCCCCCTATGAAATTACAGTTGAGGAGTGGGATGAAATTATTAATACCAATCTGCGAAGTGTTTTTCTTTGTTCAAGGGAAGTGGCCAGGGTCATGCGCATACATGGCGGAGGCTCCATCGTCAACATTGCATCGACCAGAGCCTACATGTCTGAGCCTGACTAGGAAGCCTATGCAGCCTCGAAGGGGGGCATAGTATCCTTAACCCATGCCCTGGCTACCTCCTTCTCCCCCGACCATATCCAGGTGAACTGCATCAGTCCCGGATGGATCGAGACCGGTGACTACAACCAGCTTAATGAGGCCGACCATAACCAGCATCTTTCAGGAAGGGTCGGGAAACCCGCCGATATTGTGAGCGCCTGTCTCTACCTGACCGGTGAAGGAAACGATTTCATCAATGGCACTAACATTACGGTGGATGGGGGGATGACCCGAAAAATGATTTATTTGATTGTTATTTGAATAAACCGGCATAGGTACCGGTTTCTTTCAATTCATTTACCAGTTATTCCAATTGTACTCACGGTATCTTAAGGAAATACTTTATAAATATCTTTTCGGTGGATTAACCTGGCAAATTCTACATTACCTTTTTCAATAAAATGCCAATCCGGTACTCACCTATTTTGATCCGAAAGGCATTTTTATAACCTGTAAGCTTTTTCAATCCCCTGATTTCTGTTGGAGAGTCCGAATCTACAACGTTTTTTATTGCCTTTATTACTTGGTTACGAACACTTTGAGTTGATAATTTATCAAATAAAAGAGAATGAAATTCTGATTGCGAAATGCAGATTTCATTATGATTAAAATAAAACCATGAAGCAACAGCAAACTACCCGGCACGCCGGGTTTCAGTGCTTCGTTGGCAGGATTCGTCATTTGACGGATTAAAAGCCGCTCTCAGTAGGACGTTCATCTGTTAAATCCCACCTTGTGCGTAGTTGCGTTACTCGATTATATGCCAATTAAATGCGACCATTTTTATATTGTAAAAAGAAAATGATCTTTTATATAAATCAACATCGATTTGATTTTTCCACTACTCTTCAGTAACCCCTTTTAAATTATCATCGGGAATTCTGTCAACCAAATAATTGTAAGGGTCGATGCCGGCCTGGAACGGTTTTTCGGATGTTCTGAATGTGAAAATATTTTCTTTGTCAGTGATTTTCACCCGTTTCAATATTAAAGGTTTGCCCAGATTTTTTTTAGTTAGAGGCTGAGCAAAAACACCTATATCAATATAGTCCGACAAGGCCACATTTTTTTCTTTCCCAAGGGAATCGGCTCTGAATTTTTCAGAAGTTGTTTTTAAGGTGACTTCATATTCATTACCTAGTTTTTTATACCTGGCTTCAAGAGTTCGGTTCGAAAAGAGGGTGATGTTTTCGAACATATCATCCATTAAATACTGCAAACTATCCGGTGTCACCTTCCTGAAAGCCCGGATTGCAGAAAGCGATGTTGGGTAGGGCGGGTTTTTATAGGCAAATGAATCGAGCAAACAGTGCAAAGCTTCATTCACCTTATTTTCTCCAATCATCTCTTTCAGGTAATACATCACCACACTCCCTTTCTGATAATGGATGTAACCTTGCTGTTCGGTTTTCATCAGGGGGCGTTCTGCTTCAAATTCAGTGCTCCTGCCCCGCAAATAACCGTCCATTTCATATTTGAGAAACTTTTTCATCTTGTCTTTCCCGTACTCTTTTTCCATCACCATCAGCGCCGAATACTGGGCAAAACTCTCGCTCAGCATTTCGCTCCCCTGCATGTTGGCGCCGCAAATCTGGTGCGCCCAGTACTGATGTCCCATCTCATGAGCTACCACATAAAACACCTGATCAATATCTTCTTTGGTAACCTTTCGCAGATCTATAATAAATCCGATTCCTTCGCTGTAGGGCATGGTTCCCGGGAATGCCTGGGCAAAACCAGCATACCTTGGAAATTCAATGATCCGGCACTGTTTGTGATAGTATTTTCCAAAATTGGTGGTGTAATAATCCAGTGATTTCTCGAGGCTATTCAGCATATTCGGCACATTGAATTCATGCGCTTTGATGTAATAGACTTCCAGATCAATCCCATTCCATTTCTTTCGTGCCACCTCATAGTTGGCCGAAATGAACGAATAAAAATCAAGCGATTTCTGGTCAAGCCGGTAGTTGAAATACTTTCTCCCATTTGCCTCCCACGATTTGATTAAACTTCCCGGGGCAATGGCAATCTGGTCAGGGGAAGTGCTGATGGTTGTATTCACCTCCACCCAGTCTGCATCATTGCTGATATAGGTATTTGCCCTTGTTTCGAGATCACTTTCATTCAATTTGGGCATACGCAGCCGTTTGGGCAATTTCAATTTGATCCTTTTGTTTTTATCGCTGATTTCAAAGCCATTGCTATACCCGAAAATTGGCATAAAATCAAGGTTATTGAAGAATGTCCCATTTTGCGTAAGTTGAGTAAATGAAACTTCATTCTCAAATCCTTTGGTAATTCGGGCTACGTCAAATCTGATCAATACCGAGTCTTTGGGTTGTAAAGGTGAAGCCAGGGAATAAATGCGATAATGTAACCTCTTATCATTCAGTTTTATTTTACTTCCTTTAATGGTAATGTTTACCGTGTCGGGAATCTGTGCCAGTGTAAAATGCAATTCGCTGACAGGTTGGTTTGAACTGTTTCGGGCCCAGGCATCAACAGAGGCTTTCATACTACGGCTTGAAGGCATCAAGTCGATGTTGTAGTCGTATTTGTAAAAGCGCGGCTGAATCAGATGCTCATATTGCTTGTACGCCTTTTCGTAGTCAACCTGTTTGTTCTCCTGTTCTTTCGCCGAGTCGTATTTATTGAGAACCTTGGTATTGTAATATACAAAACTGCAGCATAATATAAAGACAATGGCAGATAATCCGATTGCCCATTTCTTTTTCTCCAACAGGGATCGGGCATTTTTCACCCTTTCCTTAAACCCTGTTTCCTGACCACGGATATAAAAGGCAAAAATCACAAACCCTATAAGTACGGAGAAAATAAGCCAATACAGATTAAACCAGATTGTTGAAGGAATATAAGGACCATATCCATTCATATCTGAATAGGTGACCGAGGGAGTTGCACCATATTTTACCATGTTGGTGCTGATCCTGAGCAGTCCCCAGATGAACGAATTCAGAATCACAAAGGTTACGAAAGCAAAGTAGGCGATGTAGCGGTTATTGATCAGGTAATGAAAGAACAAAGCGAGAAAAACCAGGAATGTAAATGTGAGCAAATCCATTGCCAGGAGCGATTTGAAGTAAACATCCAATTGATACCGGTGATAGCCACATGCAGTTTGAGCTATAACTCCGATGATGATGGTACAAATCAGAACCAGTGCAATTGAAGCAACCATGGCCACTAATTTTGAAACGAACAACAACGAAGTCTGGATTGGCGTGGCATCCTGCATCTCGTTGAATTTTGAATCGCGCTCTTTCCAGACCAATACCCCGGTGTAGAAAGTGATAATGGCAATCAGAAATAAATAGAACGAGCCCTGGATAGTACTAATCACATCATAGGTTACCGGATACTGATCAGTTCCGTACCTTCCGGTAAAGGTGGTTAGTGATGCAACAAGGTTGATCATTCCAATCAGAACAATAATAATAAAGGTGGGATTTTTGATAACCGCTTTGGTTTCAAAGCGAATCAAATACCACAACGTTGATAATGAGAATTTCCCGGCTGATAAGGGGGAAGAGTGTCGTGGGGCAATAATTAAAGGAATTGATTCTGATTCCTCTTTCTTCTCTCTTTTTACCTTTTCATTTTTTGAGCTGAATGAAAACTTAAAATAGCCCGAGACTAAAATAATTAAGCTCATCCCTATCCAGGTCAGGCGATTAAATAGAAACGGACCAACCAGTGGTACGCCATGCATATTTTTTTCATCAATGGTCAAATATTTAGCCACGATATTTTCCGGACGAAAGCCAAAGGGATCCAGGATATTTGCGAGCCACTCTTTTTCAAGATCTCGCGTGAAACCTGAAGAGACCACATAAAACACTAAAATCAGCATAGCACCTACGAACGAAACTGTATTGCTTCTGAAAATAATGGCCAGCCCATAGAGGAATACCGCGGCAATAATCGTATTCGGAATTCCAAAACTAATAATCCCCTCCAGATGTCCGTTCCAGATTATCTCCCCGTACCGTTCGGGCTGGGCCCAGGGCATCAGTGGTCCGATTAATGCCCCTAACGAAACTCCCAGTAATGGCAAAATGGCGATGGTGGTTACTCCAATAAATTTGCCGAAATAGTAGTCCCGTTTCCTGATGGGCGATGAAAAGACAAACTGATACATGCCATGCGCAAAATCGCGGTTGGCTGAAGAATTCATAAAGGCGGTTGTCATCAAAAGGCATATCAGTGACATTACGCCATAATACGATTGCACCACGTAAGGGGCATTTTTATGGACGCTGCCTACGCCGCCACCGATCGTGACATATTCAGAGGATACAGCTCCCATCACCAGCATTGTATTGATGAATAAGAATATCCAGGTCATTGGCGAACTAAGCCATAACTTCCATTCGTGTTTAATAAATTTCCACATGATGTTTCCGGTTAGGCTAATTCATTGAGTTTAACGAAAAAAACATCTTCCAGGTTTTCCTCAGCTTTGGTAAAACCGTTGTTCAGATCTGTGTCTGAAAACGCGTGAATCAATGGCTTACCACCTACCAGTTTACTGGAAATAATCTTGTATTCGCTCTGGAATTGCAAAAGTTCTGATTTGTCAACTTTTCGTTCCCAGACTTTCCCTTTAATTTGCTGCAAGGCATCATCGGTATTGCCGCTGAACAATACCCTGCCTTTGTCAAGTATTGCCATTTGCGTGCATAATTCCCTAACATCCTGCACGATATGTGTAGATAGAATAACGATGATATTCTCACCTATTTCGCTGAGAATGTTGTAAAAACGGTTACGCTCGCCAGGATCCAATCCGGCGGTAGGCTCATCGACAATGACCAGTTTTGGGTTTCCGATTAAACATTGTGCGATTCCAAATCGCTGACGCATTCCACCGCTGTAACTACTCACCGATTTTTTACGGATTTCAAATAAATTCACTTTATTGAGCAAATAACTGACCATCTCTTTGCGTTCGCTGCTATTCCCAAAACCTTTAAGCAATGCCAAATGGTCGAGCAGGTCAACGGCAGAGGTCCGGGGATATACCCCAAATTCCTGCGGCAAATAACCCAATACTTTCCTTAGCTCATCTTTATTATTTAACACATCTGTTTCTCCGAGGCTTGCTGAGCCACTATCGGCATCCTGCAGGGTTGCCAATATGCGCATCAAAGTTGATTTGCCGGCACCGTTTGGTCCCAGTAAGCCAAACATCCCTTTGTCTATGGTAAGAGACACATCAATTAACGCATGTACGCCATTGCTGTACTGCTTGTTTAAGTTATTGATTTCTAATTTCATTTCTTTATGTGTTTGATCAATCATAGCTATTATAGGCTAAATATTTAGTTTTTAATCCAGGTTTTCCTGGATTGAATCCGCGTAAGTTTCCAGGTATTCTGGTAAGCCTTGACTCCTTCAGGGTTTGCAATTAGCCCTAGTCCAAAGGACATGAATCTAATAGCATTAGGAACCCTGAAGTGAGTTCAACCTTTTATAATTGGAAATTAATCAGTTGCTAAGATTTTATTATTAAAGTTAAATATAGGGAAAATTATTTATACTTGTTTAAATTATTTTTAGGTGGAGTAAAAATCTAAAGTCTTAAAATGATTCGCATAAAACCAGTCTTATTTCCCATGCCCCCATTTCAGGTAATATAAATTTCTGATAGGGACCATCTGCTCCCGAAGCGTGTATTGTCGTTTCTTTACAGGTCATGTCATAGAGTTTAATCGTCTTATTTTCGGTTTTTAACTGGAGGGTCACATTTTTCGCCGGATCGAATGAGGAGTTTATAAAAGTGAGGGCCATTTTCCCCTCTTGTGGCTCTCGGATCCAAAGGTTAATCCGGTGAAATGAGGCAATATATCCCGGGAGCGAATCTTTTGAAAGCCAGCGGAATACCGATTTCATCTGAGAACTCTTTGAAAGGTCTTCCATAAACGTCCAGGGATAATATCCTGCAATACAAATACGTCCACCCAGTTTATTTTCAAAGACTCCGGATGTACAGGCCGAAACATCCTTCCCGGTGTAATCAATCAATGAACTTAGTGGTTGTGCATTTTCATTAACTGGTCGCAGTGCATATGCGGCCGATTTCCAGAACGACTGCCGGTTGTCACGCCGAGAGTTGGCAAATGCATCGTTCAGCGGGTTGTTCGTGAATTTTTCGATCCGGTCGACATTTTCAGAACTGACCACCTCAAAGCCAGTCAGTTCGCCAAAACCCATCTTATTCAATTGATTTAAGGCTTCTGCCTCCATATAGACCGCACCGGAAAGGAGCGTTTTAATTTCCTCTGTTGATAAAGCCAGGACATTATCTTTTCCGAGGATGGTAACCTTCGCGGTTTTATTTGAATAGCAGGTTGGAAGGCCAATGTTATAGAGGTCGTGACTCACAAGGGGGTTTCCGGAACTGAGCCAGTTTCCTTCATCAATTTTTCCTGTTGCAAAACTCTCTTTATTCCAGAAAGTCTGAATACCTGCAATCTCAGACCTGCCCAATGACCGGACCATTAGGTCAAAAAATGGTCTTACCTCGTGCAGGCGGGCAATTAATGGTTCGTATTCATGAAGCGGCTCATCGTAAAACGAGAGGACGTTAAAAGCGGCCCCGGTGCATCCCGAGGCAATATGGGAACAGGCTTCCAGTGCCACCATATTGGCGGCCTTTTTCAGTCGCTGATACGGAAAGTTCTCAATTTCTGACTCTATGGAGACCACTTCCTGCGGCAATCCGGAGACCTGTCTTCCGATATCGTGTGATTTGCCAACCAGTTCGCTGGTGGTATTGTCGTTATAATAGCCACCACCGGGTCTCCACAATACCGGGGCATGATTTGGACCCGCCAGTATTTTGGCCCAGTGGTCAAAATCGTACCCTTCATAAAACCGGTCGCCGGTCATGAAACCCAGAGGTAATGCAGGATTAATCTCATGAGCTGTTTTCTCTATCAGAGAGAAAAGCCGCGAAATCGTATTCCGGTTATGCTGAAGCCATGCTTTACGGAGCCTGAGTTTTTCATCAGGCGGGCCTTCATTCAATGCGCTCTTCAGGCTTTCGCGGGTGTATCTTTTCCCTGATTCCTTCTCAAAGATATTCAGACAGTTGTCGCAGAAGCAACCAAGTCCGATCGGCATGTGTCCGAACCGCACATCATCGTCGATCCAGATATAATCGGGATTTGCCCGGGCTGCCAGTTGATAGATATTCCGGACATAATTCCTCATTTTTTCATCATTCGGACAAAAGGAGCCTTTGCAAATTTCTCCGTCGATATTGGTCATCCGGGTATAATCTTCGCGGAGTGAGTTATCCAGATTTTCGTTGTGATGACCGATGGTTGAGAGGATGTTGATTCCTGCCTTGTAACCCCTTTTCCTGGCCTCAGCCATTCGCGCTTTTAACAGTGCCGCCCTTTCCCGGAATACCTCAAGGGGAAGCGGAGGGTGTGTGGCCGAAGTGAAGAAGGTGATCTCATCGGTAACCCCTTTGTACTTGTCAAACAGGTCTAAAACCTCAGTATATCTCTTTTCGGAAGACCACAGGGGGACGCCAATTCGGAAAGAGATAAAGGCTTTATCGACCTTTGCTCTTTGAGAACCACCCGATTTAGGAATTCCGTCGCCCATTTTGAGTGTCTGGTTACAACCCGTCAGAATTAATAAAATAATGAAACCGATAGATGTATTCATATTATTAGACTTTATTATTCTTTCTCCAAGACGCGAAGCCGCCAAGTGTCTCTCTTTGAGACTTTGGGCCTACTATATTACTGTTTTTTTGTTTAATTCTCTAATTAGTCTTGGTTTTCAAGCTGAAAAATTGATTCAACATTTACACCGAAAACTTTTGCCATCTTTAAAGCTAAAACTGTAGAAGGTATAAACTTTCCTGTTTCAATAGAGTTGATAGATTGTCTCGAAATTCCGATTTGCCTGGCAAGATCTTCCTGAGTCCAATTTTTCTTAGCACGTTCAACCTTTATTGTGTTTTTCATATGCCATATTTTTTTTTCGAAATGAACCATCCAACAAAATAAAAGAGCCAGCAATAGCCTAACAGGTTCGCATAGCCAAACCAGCCGGGGTTCGATATATCACACAAGCTAAGTAAAAACAGGATCATCACCAACATTGCTGTCAATGAAAAACCGATCACAACGGCTTCAAGTTGTACGCGTTGCTTCACTTCGTCCATTACCGAAAAGGCTTTGATTAATTTAAAAATAAAAATGGAGAAGGCAATAATCGGTACTATAGCAATAATTATTGAAATGGGTTGCCCAAATACACGATGCTTTAACAGCCATACTGCCGGCAAATAGGTGGCTCCGTAGATGAGAGCGAAAATAATCGAGTTTCGATTGGCGATTTTTTTAGATTGTTCCATTGCTCCTATTTTTTAGTTATTCGCAAAGATAAGTAAACATTTCAAAACAACAAGTAAACTTTACAAAAAGAATATAATAGTTGACATATTATGAAAATTAATTTTCATAATAGCTGTTTCAGGAGTTCTATGATTTCTCAATATCGTCCTTAATATAGCCGTTAACTCCCGATTACTGCAATTAAAAAAAAGGAAATTTGTTCCTATTGACTTCCTTTTAAAACGTTTAAGTAATAAGCCTGTAGAAGAAGTGTTCGACCCTGGCCAGGGTCACATATTCATTTGTTTTATCCCTTTTCTAGAAACATGCTATCCCTCCGGGTTAACTCTTCGGATTAAATTAAAGTTTAAAATAACTTATTACTCCGTAATCCCTTTCCATTTGTCCGTACGGAAAGAAGTTGCGGGAAGATCGGCGCTGTTGTAAAGGTTGGCATCATCAGGATTGTTGCCCCAGGCATAGCGGACAGCCACAGGGTTCTGTACTTCGGGAGATTCAACTTCCAGTGTATTGGGACCGGTCAGCTTACCCGTTGCCCAATAGAACTTATGATTATCTCCTGCCACGGCAAAACCTTGGATATACCCGTATTTATTCCTGATCTTCAGACCGCCTCCCACCTGATCAAAGGAAAGAACAATCTTGCTTCCTTTAACTTTCATATCTTTATAAACCGGCCCGGAATAAATAAGATCCTGTTTGTAAGCCACTTTAAAGGCTGAAAGCGCCAGTCTGCTTCCCACGGTCTGTTTGTCTTTGGGGTGGATATCAAGCGCTTCGCCCACATCTGTTGTGACTGCCATGCCTGTATTTGGTAAGGCGAGTGTCATGCTTTGGGCTTCCCTGAGTTCAGCCCAGGAACTCTCATGTGGCAGGGAATCGGTTTTCATAAAGTTGGCCAGCTGCACAAACAGGAACGGGAAATCACCCTGGTTCCAGTGGTTTCTCCAGTCTTTAATCAAATCGGGAAACAGCCGCTGATATTGTTTTGCCCTTTCGGCATTCCCCTCACCCTGGTACCAGATTACCCCGCGGATTCCAAAAGGAACCAATGGCTGGATCATCCCGTTATAGAGGAGCGTAGGATAGGAATTAGGTGTTAAAACGGCATTGAATTTTAAAAGCCCCACCTTGTATTTCCAGCCTCCGGCCAACGTAATCGTTTTATCGCCACATTGCAGGTATAACGTTGCAGGATTACCGTAGATACCCCCCATTCCTCCAACATCTTCCATCTGAACAGTAAGGATATTCTTCCCTGGTTTGAGGATACCTTCCTTAATGGGATAAACTCTCAGTTTTTCGGCCTGCAATTTGGTCTCGCCGATGCGGGTCCCATTGAGGAAGGTGTTATCCGAGTCGTTGACCTTGGCGAGATGCAGCGTTGAATTCTGGCTTGCCTCGGCGGCAGTGAGGTTAATCTCCCTGCGAAACCAGATGATTCCGTCAACACCCTGTAGCCCGTTTGATTCAATATAACCCGGGAGCTCCATCGTTTTCCACGATGAATCATTCAATTCAGGTGCTGCCCATGCCGGTTGATCACCTTTCATTCCCAGATCAACGGCAGAGGATTCACCCACCCTGTCTCTGATCTCTTTTTCAACCGATTTGGCGTAATTATCAAGGTCGACTTTCTTCAGTTGTTCAAGCTGATTGGTAAAATCAGGGTTCTGAGCAATCATTTGGTCACTGGTCCAGGTTTCGGCTACCGTCCCGCCCCATGAGGTATTGATCAGTCCTACCGGCACTTTTAGTTTCTGAGTGAGCTCTCTGCCAAAGAAATAGGCAATGGCAGAAAAATGGGGGGAAGTCGCGGGCGAACACATCGACCATTCCCCATCCTGAAGCTGCTCATGGGTATTCTGCGAAATCCTTTTTTTAACTGTGAAGAGGCGGATGGCTGGGTAATCCGAAGCGGCAATCTCGGCATCGCCGTTTTTGGCGCCTTTCAAAGGGAACTCCATATTCGACTGGCCTGAGCAGACCCAAACTTCGCCGATCATCACATTTTCCAGGGTCTGGAGGTTCTTTCCTTTGATAATCATGTTAAACGGCCCCCCATAATTCATTGAGGGAAGTCTCAGAGTCCATTTACCCTCCTTGTTTGCTTTTACGGCAACCGTATTCTTATCAAGGGTTACGGTAATCTTTTCACCCGGAGAAGCCTCTCCCCAGACCGGAATCTCCATCCCCTGCTGGAGAACCATATTGCTGCTGAAGATCGGGGAGAGCCTGACCTGAGCGAATGAGTTGCCAGCCATTAGGATGACCAGAAGCGTGATCCATTTTTTTACATTAATGATGATCATGATAATTTTAGTCAATTGGTTAGAAGCAGTTTAAATTTTCCATGTTGTTTTTATTCGTAATTAATCCCTGACAGGATTGAAAAACCAACAATAAACAGACCTTATTTCATCGCCTCGGACCTGAATCCGTCTTATATCTTGCTCTAAGATTCAAAGGTGCAGAGCACCGTTTACATTTGTAAAACAGGGATTAAATGTATTCATTCCAGGTACAGCGTACCGCAATATCTTCTTTTTGAATTGTTTAAATTGGAATAATATTTCGGTACGCTGCACCTTCCTATAACAACAATTCTTTTTTTTCTACAAATCTTGCGGTACTCCGTACCTTTTCTTATAAAATCATACTCAAAAGTTATCTGTTTTGAGGTTGGAGTTTCACAACTCCCGGGCACCTTGCGTGAATTTTTAAAACCAGCCAGGTATCTTTTATTCCGTAATCCCTCTCCATTTATCGGTCCGGAATGATGATGCGGGAAGATCGGCGCTGTTGTAAAGGTTGGCATCATCGGGATTATTACCCCAGGCATAGCGGACAGCTACCGGATTCTGAACCTCGGGAGAAGTAACTCTCAGCGTGTTTGGTCCGGTCAGCTTAGCGGTTGCCCAATAGAACTTATGATCTTCACCTGCCAATGCAAATCCTTTGATATACCCGTATTTATCCCTGATTTTCAGACCGGTTCCTACCTGGTCAAAGGAGAGGGTAATCTTGTTTCCGTTAATTTTCATCTCTTTATAAACCGGGCCTGAATAAATAATATCCTTTTTATAAGCGACTTTAAGGGCCGATAATGCAAGCCGCTTTCCAACGGTTTGTTTATCTTTTGGATGGATATCAAGTGCATCTCCGATATCGGTTGCAACTGCCATACCGGTATTGGGCAAAGCAAGGGTCATGCTTTGAGCCTCCCTCAATTCAGCCCAGGAACTATCAACCGGGAGTGAGTCGGCTTTCATAAAGTTGGCCAGCTGGACAAAAAAGAATGGAAAATCGCCCTGATTCCATTTCATTCTCCAGTCTTTGATCAGCCCGGGAAAGACCCGCTGGTATTGTTTCGCTCGTCCGGCATTGCTTTCTCCCTGGTACCAGATAGCTCCCCGGATTCCGTAAGGAACCAGCGGGTTGATCATCCCGTTGTAAAGCAGTGTCGGATAGGAGTTAGGGCTTAGAACCGTGCTGAATTTGACCAGACCCACCTTGTATTTCCAGTTTCCGCTTAAGGAGATGGTGTGATTCTGACACTGTAATTTGAGGGTTGCAGAATCACCATAGATGCCACCCATACCGCCAATGTCCTCAACCTGGACAGTCAGAACATTTTTGCCTGCTTTGAGTACGCCGACAGGTATATTATAGACCCTTGATTTTTCGGCCTGAAGTATCGTCGAACCGATGAGTATCCCGTTGATATAGGTATGGTCAGAGTCGTTAACCTTTGCGACACTGATTGTTCCTGGTTTTCCGGCCTCCAAAGGGGAAATCTCTATGGTTTTGCGAAACCAGATAATTCCGTCAACCCCAGCCAGTCCGTTGTTCTCAATATATCCGGGAAGATTCATCAATTTCCAGGAGGAATCATCAAATTCGGGAACGGCCCAGATCGCCTGGTCCCCCTTCATCCCAAGATCGACCGCGGAGAATTCTCCGACTCTGGTCCGTACCTCATTCTCAATGGTTTTGGCATAGTTATCCAGGTCAATCTTTTTTAATTCTGAAAGCGGTATTTCAAAGTCTTTGATCTGAGAGGCCGTCTCGTTGCTCATCCAGGTTTCAGCTACTGTTCCGCCCCAGGAGGTGTGAATAAGTCCGATCGGAACTTTCAGTTTATTGTACAGTTCCCGGGCAAAGAAATAGGCTACTGCTGAAAAATGGTGTGAGGTAGCCGGTGAACATTCCAGCCAGCTGCCTTCCTGGAGCTGGTCCTGCGGAGTTTGTGAGATCCTTTTTTTGACGGTAAACAGGCGGATATCGGGATAGGATGAAGCTGCAATTTCCGCTTCGCCGTTTTTAGCGGTAATCAGGTTAAATTCCATATTGGATTGGCCGGAACAGATCCACACTTCACCAATCATGACATTCTCAAACGATACCGTGTTCTTTCCTTTGACCGTCATCTTATGGGGTCCGCCATATTCCATTATTGCCGGTAATTTCAGGCTCCATTTGCCATCTTTGGTGGTTTTTGCCGAGACAACAATCCTGTCGAAGGTGACCGTAATCTTTTCGCCAGGCGAAGCCCATCCCCAGACGGGAATTTGAATACCTTGCTGTAATACCATGTTGTTGCTGAACAGGAGCGGAAGTTTCACCTGTGCTGACAGGCTGCCTGCAATTAGCATAAGCAGCACCAGTGTCCATTTTTTAGTTTTCAGAGTAGTCATGATTCTTTTTTTGTTATTTGTCAATCAGTTTTTTCTAATACGGACTGTTTTTTCTATGGTGGTTAGTCCATTTTTCAAAGTTAATACATCCTCGGAATTCCAAGCCTGGTCTTTCCCGATGAATGATATTTTACCTTTTCATTGGGCAAGGGATTTTCGGAGAGAGCTGACCACGAACACGATTCATTTCCCTCTGGGAGAATCATGATTACTTCGTATGCTTTTGTTTTGATCTCTGTCATGTCCCTGTTTATTTTCCGGACTGAGTTATTCATATTTGATTGCATAACACCTTTTTCCCAGGGCAATGCCAGTTTGCAGGGATTTCCCAATAGGCTTTTGATGCTGATCCACTGAACCACTCCTGCCCTGATTTCGGAAGAGACGATAAACCCACCCCGGGCATGAAGCGTGTATCTGCCGGATTTATAGTCCGGAAAGGCGGGGAAGACCCTGATGGTGCCATCGTAACTCTGAAGCAGCGACTCGTTCATTGCGGTTGCCAGGACAGACATCGATTCCATCGACATGTGACGGAATGGCCACATGGGCAACGGGAAACTCTGATCTTTTACCTTTGATGCGACATCAACGACCTTATTGGTCCTGAAAAACCATTCGGCATCTTTATTTACCTCATCTTCCAGACCCCAGTGTCCCCAGCCGTTGCAATAGATCTGCCATCTTCCTGGAAACCTTTCAAGGTCAATTGCAAGTTCCTTAGCCATTCCCAACCGGGCCATCACAACCGGCACAGGATCCCAGCCTGTAACTTCCGATCCGTACAAAAGGGTAGTGGCAGTAGCCCGCTTAAAGATACTGTCATCTTTTTGAGCCAGACCGATCACACCCGAAGGGAATACGGGAGAAGAGGGGACCGACGGGAATATGCCATCCAGTAATTTCAAACCGTTGTTTGGATAGAACCGGCTCTTTATGGTATCACTTTTTCCGACCGGATTGTAAACCACCAGCATCTTTTGCTCTTTGATCCCCCAGCCTGCTGCAAGAATTTCGTTGGTTGGGGAGGCTTCACCCTTAAAAAATCCGCGGTTCATTTTATATCCGGATCCATCCTTCAAAATCGTTTCATCATCATTTTTAAGAACCGGCAAGGGGGCAAGGTGTTCAAGGATATCCTTCCATTTACTTGCTTCGGGTAAAACGGTACCTGCCACCTTCAGCGCTTCCAGCGAAGCGGAAAACAATGCTTTCGCGTAAACCAGCTCGGTGAGTCCATCGTTCAGTTTAATCCACCCCTCATAACCACTCCCCTCTTTGGCATGATACAATCCATCAGGCTGTTTGACTAAAATAGATATATAAAAACGGGCAGCCTCTATGATGAATGGAAGTGCCTTTTCGTGCAGAAAGTTTTTGTCACCGGTGTATTGATATTGCCTCCAGAAATCGAGGGCAATCTCTGCGATTGGGGTGTGATTGATCTTTTCTCCCGACGAGTTATAACCTCTCCGTTCAGTCACATCGGAGATAAAAGCACCTTTGGTATTGAACAACTTCATCGCATCTTTTTTTGCTTCGGGAAGCGAATTAAACCTGAAATCGAGATATGGTCTGACCAGTTCGGGAAATCCTGCGGCATTCAATGGCCAGCTGATCTGTTGCTGGTTCCAGTGGAAATAGAAATTCCAGTTCTGGACATCGCGACTCCAGCTCCAGATGCCGTTGTTAAACCTTCCGGGGTATTTGCCTCCCTGTGAAGCATTGGCATAAAACATCGTCAGGTACCAGAGGTTGTTCAGGTAATCATCCCCGTAATCCATAAAAGAGCGGTTCCAGATCGATTTCCAGGATTCCGCATTCGCGTTTTTAAATGATTCCATCCCTTTGGCTTTGGCCACCGACAAGTCATTCTTCAATTCACCAACCGGGTTATCTGGGACTGGAGAAGTGACCGAAAAAGCTAGCTGGGCCTCTTTCCGGTTGCTGCCCGAAAGCTGAATGACCGAACTATGGGAGTGCTCGCGTGAATAGCTGACATATAGCCCGTTATTCCGGATCACAGAGCCACCTGCCGCGAATGTGCCGGTTGAAAGTTTTTGGGTGACATACGCCCCATCAGCGTCTGCAACAGCTTCTGTGCCTGTGGTTCCAATGGAAGCATCACGGTTGATCTGGTGATACCAGTGTGAAAATGTGCGTGAGCCAAACCTTTCAACGGCGATTTCAACCGGAATATTTTCACTCAGATCACTGGTCAGCTCATAAAACAGGTTGCCTGACTGGTGATCGACAAATGCCTTTAACCCCACTTTCCCAAAGGGGCTTGAACCTTCAAGACTCAGGGACCCGTCGGCAAGATTTAGTTTTGCCTTAAATCCCGAAACGTAAAGGGGGTTAAAAACCGGAAGTTTAAAATCGATTACAATGCGGCAGGCATGGCGCTGCGTGGTGCTGTAATCTTCCTCTTTCCCATCCCAGTTATGAAACGGGCCAAATGCCGCATCATCCCAAAGGTCGCTTTTATTCACCACCGCAATTATTTTGGAGTCCTCACACCAGAACAAAACCCCGACTTCCCCGTTTCCCAGGGGGATTCCCTGCATCGGATCGACGGGAGGGCTGAGGTAGACCAGGTCATATTGGGAAATCCGGCCTGGCCAGGAGATGTTCCAGGTGGCTGTTTTGGGATCAAATGCAGACACCGTTTTTGGTTCGCTATCCGGTTTTTTGGCGCTACCCGATAGGGCGGTCATCATAGAAATGACAACTGTCAGAATAAGAAGTTTATTAAAGCGGTTAATCTTTATTTCCATAAAAGTTGATTAATTCTGTTTTGATATGATTTCCGATCCGAATACAAAAAGTCAGCTGATGAAGGAGTGAGCGGGAGACTATTCAGGACATGAATAGTCTCCCGCTCACTATTTAAAAATTATTCCATCTTTGCAGATGCTTTTTTGAACGATTTACCCTTTGGGAAGTGGTTTTCAAAAAATGACTTCTCGCTGCCATCGAACATCACCACACGAACCGTTCCCCAGGTTTCCTGGTCACCCGTTGCATAATAAAGATAGGTTTTCCCCTCATATTCAATGAGATCGACATCTGAATTATTAATCCCTTCGCCCTCACCAGCTTCCAGTATCGGATTAAAAGGGGAAAGCTCCCAGTCCGTCAGATTCTTTGACCGGGTCAGGTACGAGATATATCCTTTATGTCCGGGCACCTTGTCGTGCAGGTAGATTACATAATAATAGGGCTTGAAGTACCGGATTACAGGGCATGCCGAATATTCGTGTTTCTCCCCGGTAAATGCAAGATGAGGCACTTTCTCCCATTTTGAGAGATCATTCGACCGGGCAAACTTGAAACAAAACTGGACCGGTTTATCCGATTCATAGGCCATCAGGTAACCGGTGTCATCTTTACACACCGACGAATTAAAAAGATGCTCATTACCGTCGGGCAGGATCGCTTTTTCGGTTTTCCAGGTATTCAGATCGGTTGAGGTCAGCCGGTCGATTCCCGTGGAATTCATAACTCTGCCGAAATCGGTAAATTCGAGGGCAAAAACATTCAATTCATTTCCCTTAGCATAGGCAGAGACGAACGAATGTCCCTGGCCAAAACGGGCAATCTCCTTACCAGTCTGCAGATCATCGATATACAGATAGGCATCCTTACCCTTGGCATCGGCTCCTCCCGGGCGGTTATTGGAAACCAGCAGCAGACGTGAGTTGAAAAGAACCGGTGTATTCTCCATCGGCGTTCTCCCAATATCTGAAAAGGCGAAGGGGAGTTTGGTCAGGACGGGTTTTTTCGGAATTTGAGCAGTTGCAACAACACTACTCCAAATAAGTAATAAGGGAATAGAGAAATAGATAGATATTTTTTTCATGAGCTATTGAATGGATGAATGATGCAGGTTCAAAATCTGGTTTAAAAAGTGAGATAAGGTTTAACAGGTTTGAATATCATTTATTTCCATCAGAAGTAATTGACGTTGCTTAAATTTGTAAATACGAGAATCCGCACAACCAGAACGCATCCTTTTCTCAGCGCCCCTTTTTATACCAGATCAAAACTGAGCCCGGCTTATTTTTTTGTTTCAGCTCATAACCATTGATTAGCTTTTCTCCTGAAACGACTGTTTTTCGCTGCGTATCTTCATCGGTTAATTCGTAGTTTATTTTGGGATCGATTCCCCGAAGTTTTACAGTGACCGATTCATTGGCACAGTTTTTCCGGCGGAATGCCATGATGATGCCGTCCCCATTTTCGGGTCTGTTTTGCTGGTAAGCTAACCAGACATTGTCAGAGGTCATCTGATCCGTGAAGGTCAGCGGATAATAATCGCCGTAATAATAAGGACGCAATTGTTTAAACAAACTGATATACTTTTGAAGCTCAGGCTGTGAATGTTCGCGGCTGTTGATATCCCAGTTGATCACCATGGAGGCGCTTATGTCGGACCTGAAATGGTAAGGTGAAATGGTGAAGTTTCCCGTCCCGTGCAGCGGAAGATAGAAGTTGAGGCCGTAGGTGTGGCATTGGGCTCCGTCGGGCTCACCATATTGATAATCAGTCCGCCATAACGGAGAACTGCGGGAAATGGTCTCAAGGTCAATCCTGCGCCCGCCGCTCGCACAATTATCGATCAGTAGATTGGGGAACCGTGCCAGTAAAGTATCCCAGAATGCATATAACCCTTCAATATGCCGGATTTCCGATATTCCGATGCGATCGGGCTTGTCATTTGCCTCCCAATACGGCATTGGGTCAAAATTGAAGTCCTGACGGTAACAGTCGATTCCCTCTTTTTTAAGAAAGCCGGAGATGTAATCTGTCAGCCAGATTCGTGCCTGAGGATTGCCAAGATTAAACAATGAATTGCCATTCCCTTTAAGGTTAAGAAGCCAATCGGTATTTTGATTGGCAAACAGTGTCCCGCTCGTTACCCGCTCCGGTTCGAACCACAATAAAAATTTTGCCCCAACCTGATGGGCTGCATCGGTAACCGGTTTTAAACCGTTTGGAAAATTCTCAGTGTTTGGGGACCAGTTTCCGACATTGGGCCAGCTCCCGTTGCAGGCATACCACCCCGCATCAAGCCAGAATACCTCGGGAACAATCCCGAACTGTTTGTGGCGGTTGATCATCGCTACGGAAAAGGATTCGGTGGAACAGGTATGCTCATTGCAGGGAGGCGGTCCCTCACGGGCCAGAAAAGTTGAAAATGGCAGCTCGGTGTGTTTCCCGTTAATCTGACGGGTGTGATGGACCAGGACAAATTGCCGGAACTGGTTGTGACCGGTCATCCGGTCTTCCCCTTTCCAGAAAAGGAGACAGATTTTGGGAGTCCGGATCTCCTCTCGCGGCAACAGGGTGAGCCTTAGCTTTTCCATTCCGGATTTCAGGGCAACCGATTTTTGATCTGACTGAACAAGATTGGCACACCACTTCCCGGTCCATCCCACTGCAACCATAACACCCTGGTTACCGGGCATCTCCAGATTAAAGAAAGGGAATGCCGTATTGTCGGATGAACGGCCGCCCACCGGGGTCATATAAACCGGTTTTCCAATTTCGAGTATTTCATCAATTGGCTGGAAATCAGATCGCTCTGCATTGCTTCCTTTGGCATGGTGAAGGATGAAATTCCCTTTCGTATCCGATCCAAATGAATAGTCAATAACATTGGTTTTCTCGATAATTGGGGTATTCTTTTCCGAAGTATTTGAGAATTTCAGGACCCATTCGACAGCCGGATAATCACTGAACGAGGTGACAAAGCACTTGACAACCAACCCTGTCAGTGGGTTGGTATAGGTGTAAAGAGTCTCTTCGGAATTGACTTCGGAAGATTTTAGTTTTTCTGAATGATACCCCCAGCTCCGGATAAAGGTATCCGAATTTATCCCTCCGTATACGAACGAAAATGGGGGGAGTTTACCTTTTGCAAAGTGCCGGGAGATCCACTTTTTGACCCCTGCTGCATCTGCTCCGGATCCCGAAACAGTATTGCTGAAGGCCATCGAGTTGGCAGAGATGAGTATCAGAGCTATGACAATTATTTTATACATGGTTAATTGTTTAAATTTACTTTCAGAAATCAGCAAAGCCACCCAAAAATAATTGTCATAGCGGCATTCTTAATAAATTAGAACTTCTTTAATCTGAATCAATGCATCTCGGTTTCGCAAACTCCAATTCCACCTCTGAAGTAATTAAACTGAACATTGGGATGGTCTGCGAGCAGTGACATCGGTACGGCGCTGTCCATGATTTTCTTGCTGATCATCAGGGCGGTGAGGCGCTGTCCGAAGGCATTGTCATGCGCTCCGGCCTGCCAGATCGAGACTTTCTCCGCTTTCCAGGTTTGCTGAGGTCCAACG